>Ga0247834_1003798_pt1 | contig 19914 bp, 12 predicted proteins | sample LaCruzMarch2015__8_FD_187118 | JGI IMG/M metagenome (GOLD analysis project Ga0247834, IMG submission 187118) | Freshwater microbial communities from meromictic Lake La Cruz, Castile-La Mancha, Spain - LaCruzMarch2015_12m | ecosystem: Environmental > Aquatic > Freshwater > Lake | place: Spain...
GTGTTCTGGGGGTATCTATTCCCGGTGCGTCGTTATCTGGGAAGGTCGATGGCCGCAGGCAACTTCACCATGCTGGATCGGGGCATGGTGCTCAAAAACATGGCCATCGGAGCTGGACTGGCGGGAATTGCCTTGCTTGGCACTTGGGGGGCAGCACAGCAAGCTCCGAAGTGGTCGATCGACTTGGCCAAGGCGACAGGCTCCGTTTGTGCGCATCCGAAGGAATACACGCAAATCGCCACTTCGCTGGGCGCGATCCTTTTGACCCTGATTACACCGGTGATCGGCGACATCCTCGGCCGCCGCACCACCTATGTCTGGTGTTGTCTGCTTGCCATGGGCTCAGCGCTGGCGTTTTACCAGCTCAATGACACGATTGGCACCCAGTTTTTCGTCACTGCCTTCCTCATGGGTGGCCTCACAGCGACCTTCTACGGGTTCTTCCCGCTCTATCTGCCGGAGCTTTTCCCGACGAGCGTGCGAGCCACAGGGCAGGGGTTCTGTTTCAACGTTGGACGGGTCATCGCAGCCATTGGCGGCCTTCAAATCGCAAACTTGGTAGGGCTCTTCGGCGATGCGACAACGCCTGCATTCTCCAAGGCCGCGAGCGCCTACTCTGTGCTGTGCATCATCTATTTGGCGGGCGTGGTGCTGGTGCGCTTCGCGCCTGAAACCAAGGGAAAAGGGTTGATGTGACCCCGTTGTTTTTGATCAGTGCGTCGGAAGCTTGGTCACTTCATTTTCAAACTTGAAAAAAGCTTTGACACACAGGGGGTGCCCGTTACTTTGCTGCCCACTTTTTCACAAATCCCTGGGTGCGTTAAAGCTTGACTTGATCGTCTTGAAATGCCCGCCACGGAGTTTGTTAGAAAGGCTTGGATGCCTTACCAGTATCCCAGTGACATCGCTCTTGTAGCTCAGTTGGTAGAGCACGTCCTTGGTAAGGACGAGGTCATCGGTTCAAGTCCGATCAAGAGCTCCAGTCGCCTGGAATCCGCACAGACATCTCAGTCCCAAAAGTAAATCACCGTAACGTCCCAAGCGCACATCATAACCACTCAAGACAATGGCTAAAGAAGCATTCCAACGCAACAAGCCGCACGTCAACATCGGCACGATCGGCCACGTTGACCACGGCAAGACCACCCTCACCGCCGCGATCACGACCGTTCTTTCGAAGAAGGGCTTCGCTCAGGCGCGTGCTTATGATCAGATCGACGCTGCTCCTGAAGAGAAAGAGCGCGGCATCACGATCAACACCGCTCACGTGGAATATGAGACCGAAAAGCGTCACTATGCGCATGTCGACTGCCCTGGACACGCTGACTATGTGAAGAACATGATCACCGGTGCTGCCCAGATGGATGGTGGCATCTTAGTGGTTTCCTCCGCTGACGGTCCAATGCCACAGACACGTGAGCACATCCTGCTCGCCCGCCAGGTGGGCGTGCCTGCTCTCGTGGTGTTCATGAACAAGGTGGACATGGCTGACGCTGATCTGCTAGAGCTTGTGGAGATGGAAATTCGCGACCTGCTCAGCAAGTATGACTTCCCAGGTGATGATATTCCAATCGTCATGGGTTCCGCCCTCAAGGCTCTCGAAGGTGATCCTACCCACGAAGCGAACATTCTGAAGCTCATGGACGCAGTGGATGCCTACATTCCTCTTCCAGAGCGCCCAATCGATCAGGACTTCCTGATGCCGGTGGAAGACGTGTTCGCTATTGAAGGTCGGGGCACGGTCTGCACCGGTCGCGTCGAGCGCGGTATCGTCAAAAAGATGTCAGAAGTCGAAATCATCGGCATCCGCCCAACCGTCAAGACCACCGTCACGGACATCGAAATGTTCCGCAAGCTCCTCGACGAAGGTCGTGCGGGTGACAACGTTGGCTTGCTGCTTCGCGGCACCAAGAAGAACGACATCGAGCGCGGTCAGGTTATCGCTAAGCCAGGCTCGGTGACTCCGCACAAGAAGTTCACTGCTGAGGTGTATGTGCTCTCCAAGGATGAAGGTGGCCGACACACCCCTTTCTTCAATAATTACCGCCCTCAGTTTTACTTCCGCACCACGGACGTGACTGGTTCGGTGACCCTTCCTGAAGGCGTGGAAATGGTGATGCCAGGTGATAACGTTTCCATCACGGTGGAACTAATCACCCCGATCGCCATGGAAAAGACCATCCGTTTCGCTATTCGCGAAGGGGGTAAGACCGTGGGTGCTGGCCGCGTTGCCACCATCCTCGACTAAGCGTTCACAACGTTTGGGTGATTTAGCCGCAGAGTCTGGGGACAGGCTCTGCGGCATTCGTCTCCAAATACAGGTATCTGGTTCCTTTACAAACACCCTGTCCCTGATAAGATTCGTCAGCGTTTTACATCACAGGTCAGTAGCTCAATTGGTAGAGTAGTGGTCTCCAAAACCATTGGTTGTGGGTTCGAGTCCCTCCTGGCCTGCCATCTTTTCTGTAGAACCTTTCGAAGGTAACGATTTCCCCAGTCCTTCGCGTCCCTTTTTCAATGAGCAAGATCCGCACTTACATTAACGAGGTCATTCTGGAACTGAAGAAGGCAACTTGGCCTTGGGACCCTAAAGAAAAAGGTTTTACCAAATACAAAGAGCTGAACGATTCGACCTTGGTCGTCTTCGTGGCCATGCTGCTCTTGGGAGCCTTTGTTGCTGGTTTCGATATCGTGCTCCGCCAGGCTTTTGAAGCTGTGGCGCACTGATAACCATTAGAGTTCTCTTTCTCTTTCGCTTCCTTGACCCTCTAAATCATGGCAACAATCCCAGCACCTCGCGACCAGTGGTTTGTTATTCACGTGCGCTCCGGAATGGAGAATCGCGTGCGTGACAGCATGGTTCGCCGTGTCCAGAGCGAGGAGATGGGAGACTTAGTATTCGAAGTGCTGCTTCCCACTGAACGTGTGGCGGAAGTGAAGAATAAGAAACGCAGTGAAACCACGCGGAAATTTTTCCCTGGCTATATCATCTGCAATATGCACTTGCTCGACGAGCATAATAAGCTCATTGACAGATCTTGGTACTTTGTGAAGGAGACCGATGGGGTCCTGAACTTTGCAGGTGCCAAAGACCATCCAGTTCCGCTCCGCCCCCGTGAAGTCGAGAGCCTACTCGCCCAGGTGCGCGAGCGCGAAGACGGGGCCAAGCCCAAGATTGCCTTCTCTCCCGGCGACCAAGTTCGCGTTGCCGACGGTCCATTCGAAAGCCAAATGGGCACGGTGGAGGAAATTGACCCTGATCGCGGCGTGTTGCGCGTGTCGGTGAACATCTTCGGGCGTTCGACCCCCGTTGAACTCGAATACTGGCAGGTCGAGAAAGCATAAAGATTCACGCTGGATGTCAGTGGCGTGCGAGGCACGTGCAGGCGTCAGTCACGAAACCATCATCACACACACAGCAAGGGGAATACACACATGGCAAAAGAAGTCGTCAAAGTCATCAAACTGCAGATCAAGGCCGGCGCGGCCAATCCTTCACCACCCATCGGCCCTGCGCTGGGTCAGGCTGGTGTGAACATCATGGGTTTCTGCAAGGAGTTCAATGCTGCAACCCAGAAGCTTGGCGGTGACGTGCTGCCAACCATCATTTCGGTCTATAAGGATAAGAGCTTCAGCTTCATCACGAAGCAGCCTCCAGCGTCCAACTTGCTGAAGAAGATCGCAAACATCGCCTCCGGTTCGGGCGAGCCTAACCGCAAGAAGGTGGGTAAGATCACCAACAAGCAACTCATGGAAGTTGTGAAGCTGAAGATAGCTGACCTTAACACCCAGGACCCTGAGAAGGCTGCTCGCATCCTCGCCGGCACCGCCCGTCAAATGGGTTTGGATATCATTGACTAATTTCACCAATCCGCAGGAGGGATATTTCGTCCCGTTCGCACTGCATCACCACCATGAAAAAAAGAAGCAAGCGCTACACGAAAGCCGCCGCAATGGTTGCTGCGGATAAAGCCTACACCCTCGAAGAAGCCGCCGACTTGGTGCGCAAGTTCCCTGGGCCTAAATTCAATCAAACCGTCAGCTTGTCATTCAAGCTTGGTGTTGATCCACGTAAGTCCGACCAAATGGTTCGTGGGACCTGCCCACTCCCGCATGGTTCCGGTAAGACCGTGAAGGTCGCCGTGTTCGCTCAGGGCAACGCAGCGGAGTCCGCTCGCGCTGCAGGTGCTGATATCGTTGGCTATGAAGATCTCATCGCGAAGATCAAAGAAGGTTTCGTTGGTTTCGACGTGGCAATCGCTACCCCGGAAGCAATGACCGAAGTGCGTAAGCTGGGTAAGCAACTCGGACCACGCGGTTTGATGCCGAATCCAAGAACTGGCACGGTTTCGGATGATCCTGCCGCCGCTGTGAAGGCTGTGAAAGCTGGTCGTGCCGACTTCAAGTTGGACAAGAATGGCAACGTCGCTGCTGGCGTGGGCAAGGCATCTTTCGAGATCAGCCAGATCGTTGATAACGCTGCGGCATTGATCGACGCTGTGAGTCGTTCCCGCCCCGCGACTGCGAAGGGTACGTTCATTCGCTCCTGCACCATGACCGCTACGATGACCCCAGGTCTGAAGGTGGACATCTCCAAGTTTGTCAAAATCTAACCACGGAAGGTCCTATCCCATGAAAGCTGAAAAGACACTGTTGATCGAAGACCTCCTCAAGCGCGTGAACGGCTCGCCGTTCTTGTTCGTGGTGGATTACACTGGACTCACCGTCCCCGGTTGGGAAGAGCTGCGCAAGCGCCTCCGCGTTGCTGGTGCAGAGATTCACGTTTTCAAAAATACCTTTGTTAAGCAAGCAGCCGCCAAGGCTGGCTACCCAGAGAAGCTGAGCGATGCCCTCACAGGGCAGTCGGCAGTGGTGACGGGCGACCAGGACGTGTGTGCTGCGGCCAAGGTCATGAAGACCTTCGCCAAGGAGTTCGAAAAGCCAAAGGTGAAAGCCGGCGTGCTTGACGGCAATCTCCTAAGCGCTGACGGAATCAATTCGCTCGCTGATCTTCCAACAAAGGAAGTGCTGCAAGCCACCCTGCTTGGCGTCCTCCAAGCTCCTGCCTCCCAGCTGGTCCGCCTGCTCAACGAGCCTGCCGCCTCCTTAGCGCGCGTGCTCAAGGCCAAGTCCGAGCAATAACCACCCCTTTGATTAGATGGCTCCACTTCACGTGGGGCTTGAACTCCAAAACATCCAATGGTTCCTCGCCGGGGCAAAAGCGTTTGCTCTCAAAAAACCTGAAGCTTCAGAAAACGGCGATACCAACAAAATAACATGGCTGACATTAGCAAAATCGTAGATGAACTCAGCGGGCTTACCGTCCTGGAAGTCGCTGACCTTGTGAAAACCCTGGAAGAGAAGTGGGGCGTTAGCGCCGCCGCTCCTGTTGCTGTCGCCGCCGCTGGTGGTGGTGCTGCCGCGGCCGCTCCCGCCGCTGAAGAAAAAACTGAATTTGACGTGATTCTCGTCGATGGTGGAACGAATAAGATCGCCGTCATCAAGGAAATCCGCGGAATCGTCGCTGGTCTGGGTCTTGCTGAGGCCAAGGGCCTTGTGGACAAGGGCGGTCAGCCGATCAAGCAGGGTGTGCCGAAGGCCGAAGCTGAAGAGATCAAGAAAAAGCTCGAAGCTGCCGGTGCCAAGGTGGAGATCAAGTAATCTTTGGTGCTTTCCCCCGTGCCTCGCCCCACTCATGTGGAGCGGGGCACGGTTCTTCAAAATGACGATACCTGAATGACGCAAATCGAAGGAATGACCAAGCACAAAGCCTCACTCTCTGCTTCACAGCAGAACGGGGTCGTGTGCTTGGTCATGCCTTTGTCATGTCTCCAGGTTCGCTTTGTCTCGTAATCTGCGGGTGGCCCGCAGATTAATTTTTTGTTTTGTCATTGTCCTCGTCCCTAACCACCGCCCCTACCGCCGCCATGTCCCAGCGCACTAACTTCGGCAAGATCCACGAACCCATCGAGCCGCCGAACCTGATCGAAGTCCAGATCAAGTCCTATGACGAGTTCCTGCAGCGCAATGTGCCTTACAGCAAACGTAAGGATTTGGGGCTTCAAGCGGTGTTCCGGGAAGTTTTCCCAATCGAGAGCTATGACCAAAAGATGTCGCTCAACTTTACGCAGTATGAAATTGGTGAGCCCAAGCTCAATCCTCTGCAGGCCATTAGCGAAGCCGAAACCTACAGCGCACCTCTGTATGTGACTTTCGAGTTGAAGGAGGAGGCGCAGGCCAAGCAAGAACGCGTTTACATGGGTGAGATCCCCCTGATGACCAACCGCGGCACCTTCGTCATCAATGGTGCTGAGCGTGTGGTCGTTTCGCAGCTTCATCGTAGTCCTGGTATCTGCTTTGAAACGCAGATGCACTTGAATGGTCGCTGGTTGTATGGCTTCCGCATCATCCCTGACCGTGGCACATGGTTGGAAGTGCAATTCGACACCAACGACCTGCTCTACGTTTACCTCGACCGTCGCCGCCGTCGGCGCAAGTTCTTGGCTACGACGTTGCTGCGCGTCATCGGCTTCCCGAACGACGAGGACATCCTGAAGCTGTTCTATCAAATCGAAGAGCTGAAGCTGAAGGAAACCATGCCAGAAGAAGATCTGGCCAATAAGGTGCTGTTCCGCGATATCCTCGATGGTGAGCTAATCGTGGCTCGCGCTTATGAGCCACTGACCCTCGGCGTGGTGCGCCAGATTATCCAGCTCGGTCATAAGGCGATCCGTGTTGTTTCGGCAAGCTCGGACGACTTGCTCATCACATCTCTCCGTAAGGATACTGCACGTGACGAAGATGAGGCCCTGAAGGAAATCTACCGTCGCCTCCGCCCCGGTGACCCTCCAACGATCCCAAATGCTAAGGCCCTGGTGAAGCGCTTGTTCTTCGATCCGAAACGCTACGACCTCACTCGTGTCGGTCGCTATAAAATCAATCAGAAGCTGGCCAGCAAAGTCGATCCAGATGCTCGCATCCTGACGGCCGAGGACGTGGTTAATGCCTTGCGCTACCTCTTCAAGCTGCGCGCCGGTGACGGTCTGTTGGATGACATTGACCATCTGGGTTCCCGCCGTGTCCGAGCCGTGGGTGAGCTTCTCGCCAACCAGTGTCGTGTGGGCCTTGCCCGCACCGAGCGCTTGGTGAAGGAACGCATGACCCTGTTCGACGTGAACATGGACACGATGACCCCACAAAAGTTGATCAACCCTAAGGCGCTAAGCGCCGTGGTGCGTGACTTCTTCGGTCGCAGTCAGCTCAGCCAGTTCATGGACCAAACGAACCCATTGGCCGAACTGACTCACAAGCGTCGTTTGTCCGCTCTTGGACCAGGGGGGTTGAATCGTGACCGTGCGGGCTTCGAAGTGCGTGACGTTCATACCTCGCACTACGGCCGTATTTGCCCAATTGAGACCCCGGAAGGTCCGAACATCGGTCTGATCAACTCGATGAGTTGCTTCTCGCGCATTAACGAGTTTGGCTTCATCGAGACTCCTTATCGTAAGGTTCTTGATTCCGTCGTCTCCGACAAGATCGATTACCTCACTGCCGATCAGGAAGAGAATCATTACATCGCGCAGGCGAACAATCCCTTTGATGACAAGGGTAAGTTCAAGAATGCCAAGGTAACCATGCGCTATCGTGGTGAGTTTTTGGAACTGGAAGCCAGCAAGCCGACCTACATGGACGTCTCGCCAAAGCAGCTTGTTTCGGTCGCCGCCTCGTTGATTCCGTTCCTGGAACACGATGACGCCAACCGGGCGCTGATGGGCTCGAACATGCAACGCCAAGGCGTGCCGCTGCTTCACAACGAAGCGCCGCTCGTGGGCACTGGCATGGAAGGCAAGGCTGCTCGCGATTCCAAGTCCGTGATCGTTGCCGATGCCAATGGGGTCGTTGCTGCTGCAACCGGCTACTGCATCATTACCACCAAGGACGGCAAGCTGCCGATCAAGGACGAGAAGTTCTTGGAAGACTGGACCAAGGTCCAGACCGATCCAGAGAAGGACATCTTCGTTTATCCGCTTCGCAAGTTTGGTCGCTCCAATGCAGGCACTTGCATCAATCAAGTACCGCTCGTGAAGCGTGGTCAGAAGATCAAGAAGGGCGACGTGCTCGCTGACGGTCCTTGCACCGATCAGGGTGAACTGGCCCTCGGTCAGAACATGCTGGTCGCGTTCATGCCATGGAATGGTTACAACTTCGAAGATGCTATTGTCATCAGCCGTCGCGTTGTGAAGGAGGACATCTACACCTCCATTCACATCGAGGACTTCGAAGTCATTGCTCGTGACACGAAGCTGGGACCAGAAGAAATCACTCGTGACATTCCGAATGTCGGTGATGAGGCGCTAAAGCATCTCGACCAAGACGGCGTCATTCGAATCGGTGCGGAAGTGAAGCCTGGCGACATTCTTGTTGGCAAGATCACGCCGAAAAGCGAAACCGAACTGGCCCCTGAAGAGCGCCTTCTGCGCGCCATCTTCGGTGAGAAGGCTGCTGACGTGAAGGACACTTCTCTGCGTGTGCCTTCTGGCTGCACCGGTATTGTCATGGATGTCCGTGTTGCCCAGCGTGGTGGTGCCGGTGCGGCTGCTGACCCTAGCAAGGAAAAGCTCGCTCCTGCTGACTACAAGAAACAGCTGAAGCAGATCGAAGAAGATTACCGGGCAAAGAAGGAAGATCTCACCGAGCAGCTTACAGACCGCCTCTCGGACATCCTTCTCAATGAGAAGATCCCCCTCGATGTGGTGAATGGTCAGACCGGTGAAATCATCATCGACGCAAACAAGAAGATTACCAAAACCCTGCTGCGTAAGCTGGCCGAAAACTACGACTCGATCGAGATCGATCCAAGCCCAGTGCGCAACAAGATCATGGATATCATTGGCGCGTTCGAGGCCAAGTTCAGTGACGCAGACATGGAGCGCGAACGCTCTCTCGACCGTATCGAAGCCGGAGACGAAAGCGAAGCCGGTGTCGTCAAGCAGGTCCGCGTGTTTGTCGCCAGCAAGCGTAAGCTTTCGGTCGGTGACAAGATGGCGGGTCGTCACGGTAACAAGGGGGTTGTTGCCACCATCGTGCCTGAAGAAGACATGCCGTTCCTTGAAAACGGAACACCGGTGGACATCGTGCTGAACCCCCTGGGTGTGCCGTCACGAATGAACGTCGGTCAGGTGTTGGAGACCCATCTCGGCCTTGCGGCCAAGGCCTTGGGCATGACCATCGCAACCCCGGTTTTCGACGGTATCCCCGAGTCAAAAATCATGGAGTTCATCAAAGAAGCCAAGAAAGTTCCTGGCTACGAATGGATGGGCCTCAATGGAAAAAGCCGTTTGTATGATGGTCGCACGGGCGACTCTTATGCACAGGACGTCGTCGTTGGTTACATTTACATGCTGAAGCTCGGACACCTTGTCGCTGACAAGATCCACGCCCGTGCTGTCGGACCTTACTCGCTCGTCACGCAACAGCCGCTGGGTGGTAAGGCCCAATACGGTGGTCAGCGCTTCGGAGAAATGGAAGTGTGGGCGCTGGAAGCCTACGGTGCCGCTTACACGCTGCAGGAACTGCTCACCGTTAAGTCGGATGACGTTCAAGGCCGCACGCGCATCTACGAACAGATCGTCAAGGGTGACAACTCGCTGGAGGCCGGCACGCCCGAGTCTTTCAACGTGCTCATCAAGGAAATGCAGTCCCTGGGTCTGGATGTCCGTGTGACAGGCCGCTCCACCAATACTGACGCCGAGAAAATCGAGGCATTCGCCGCATCCGCCTAACCGATCCCGCAACCCCCCACTGGAACACTGACATGAGCATTGACTCCAATCTCAAGGAACTCTTCGGCGAGCAGCCTCGCGGCGAGCAGTTCGACAAAGTCTCCATCTCCATCGCCGCCCCAGACCGCATTCGGTCCTGGAGCAGCGGGGAAGTGAAGAATCCCGAAACGATCAACTACCGCACGTTCAAGCCTGAAAAAGGTGGCTTGTTTTGCGAGCGCATTTTCGGACCCACCCGTGACTGGGAGTGTGCCTGCGGAAAGTATAAGCGTATCAAGCACAAGGGAGTGATTTGCGACCGTTGCGGTGTGGAAGTGACGCTCTCTCGCGTGCGCCGTGAGCGCATGGGACACATCGAACTTGCTGTGCCCGTCACGCACATTTGGTTCTACAAGTGCATGCCTTCCCGTATTGGTCTCATGCTAGACATGACTGCCCGTTCGCTGGAGCGCGTCATCTATTACGAAGACTACATCGTCATCGATCCAGGCAGCACCCCGCTGCAACGAGCTCAGCTTTTGACCGAAGTCGATCTGCGGGACGCCGAAGAGCAATACGGTGCGGAATCCTTCCGTGTCGGCATGGGTGCGGAGGCGATCCGTGAACTGTTCAGCCAGATCAATCTTCATGAGAACATCAAGGAGCTTGAAGCGGCGATGGAGAAAACCCGCAGCAAGCAGACCCGCAAGAAATTGGCGAAGCGCTTGAAGCTCTGCCAGGGCTTTGCTGAAAGCCATAGCCGTCCTGAGTGGATGATCATGGAAGTGCTGCCTGTCATCCCACCGGACCTGCGTCCGCTGGTGCCGCTGGAAGGTGGCCGCTTCGCCACGTCTGACTTGAACGATCTGTATCGTCGCGTCATCAACCGCAACAACCGTCTCAAGAACCTGCTCCAACTGCGCACGCCGGATGTCATTATCCGCAACGAAAAGCGCATGTTGCAGGAAGCTGTCGATGCTTTGTTCGACAACGGTCGTCATGGCCGCGCCGTCACCGGTGCTGGCAATCGTCCGCTGAAGTCCATGTCGGACATGCTCAAGGGCAAGTCAGGTCGTTTCCGTCAAAACTTGCTCGGCAAGCGTGTGGATTATTCCGGTCGTTCCGTCATCGTGATCGGTCCTGACCTGCTGCTCAATCAGTGCGGCCTGCCGAAGAAGATGGCTCTCGTTTTATTTGAGCCTTTCATCATCCGTCGTCTGAAGGAAATGGGCCTCGTGCACACCGTGCGTTCGGCAAAGAAGATGATCGAGCGTCGCACGCCGGAAGTCTGGGACATCCTGGACGAAGTCACCAAGGGGCATCCGATCCTGCTCAACCGTGCGCCGACCCTGCATCGCTTGTCGATTCAGGCCTTCGAACCACGTCTGATCGAAGGCGATGCCATCCGCGTCCACCCGCTGGTATGCACGGCTTACAACGCCGACTTCGATGGTGACCAAATGGCCGTTCACGTGCCGCTCTCGATTGAGGCACAGATGGAGGCGCGCCTGCTCATGTTGGCGCCAAACAACATCTTCTCGCCTTCCAGCGGCAAGCCAATCACCACGCCATCGCAAGACATTCCGTTGGGCACTTTCTTCCTTACCTACCTCCGCGAAATCGGCCAGGTCGATCCGAAGACCAAGAAGGGCTACCAGCATACGTCGATGTTCAACGACGCGGCGGAAATCGAATTCGGTCTGACCGAAGGTACGTTGGAAACCAACCAGAAAATCTTGTTCCGTAACCCGGACTACAAGAAGCCGCAGCGTCCGTTTGGCGATCCGACTAAGGCGGTCATTGAGACCACTGTGGGACGCGTGCGCTTCAACGAAATCTGGCCAGAAGGCGTCGGTTTCATCAATCAAAACGTCGGCAAGAAGCAGATCTCCGACATTATTTGGCGCTGCTATCAAACCGTCGGTCAAAAGGAAACCGTCAAGGCCCTGGATCGCTTGAAGCAGCTTGGCTTCCGTGAAGCTTCCCGCTCCGGTATCTCCATCGGCATCACTGACATGATGATTCCCGAAGCCAAAAAAGCTGCTCTCGAGGCTGCCTACAAGGAGATCGAGGTCGTCGAAAAGCAATACCGCAACGGTATCATCACCAACGGCGAACGTCAGCAAAAGGTCATCGACGTCTGGACCAAGGTGGGTGATCAGGTCGCCGATGAACTCTATCGCACGATCGAGTTCAACGAAGGCAAGAAGCACCACAACCCGCTCTACGTCATGGTCACCTCCGGTGCTCGTGGTAACAGAACACAGATTAAGCAGCTCGGCGGTATGCGCGGCCTGATGGCTAAGCCGTCCGGCGAAATTATCGAACGCCCAATCACTTCGAACTTCCGTGAAGGTCTTACTGTGCTGGAATACTTCATCTCGACTCACGGTGCCCGTAAGGGCCTCGCTGACACCGCGCTGAAGACCGCTGACTCCGGTTACATGACCCGTAAGCTGGTCGACGTATCGCAGGACGTTATCGTGACCGAACTGGATTGCGGCACGGTCAATGGCATCACGCTGAACTCCATCTTCCAAGGTGACGAAGAAGTGGTGGATCTAAAGACCCGTATTTATGGTCGTGTGAGCTGTGAGACTGTTCACAACCCCGTGGACAAGTCCATCATCGTCAAGCCAGGCACCCTAGTCGGAGAGATCGAAGCCATGCAGTTGGCCAAGATTGGTGTGGACCGCCTGAAGATTCGCTCGGTCCTCACTTGCGAAAGCAAGCGTGGTTGCTGTGCTCAGTGCTACGGTTTGCACCTAGGCTCTGCCCGCATGGCGAAGCTTGGTGAGGCGGTCGGTATCGTCGCTGCTCAATCCATCGGTGAGCCTGGCACGCAGTTGACCATGAGAACGTTCCACGTGGGTGGTGCGGCCATGTCCACCTTCAAGCAGCCGTTCATCGTGACCAAGCACCCCGGCACCATCAAATACAATGAGATGCGTGCGGTGAAGACCATCGAAGGCACCTGGATCGCTCTGACCAAAAACGGCACTGTCACTTTGCATGATGACGATGGTAAGGAACTGGAAAGCCATAAGATCGTCCTCGGCGCTGTGATCAACGTCGAAGAAGGCGCGAAAGTGAAAAAGGGTCATCAAATCGTGACCTGGGATCCTTACAATATGCCGATCATCACCGAGAAGTCCGGTAAGATCGAGTTCCGCGACATGCTCTCTGGCGTGACCATCACAAAGGCGAAGAATGAAGCCACTGGCGTCGAAGAAACCGTGGTTATCGAGCACAAGGAAGACCTGCATCCGCAGATTGTCGTTGTCGACCCGAAGACCCACGAAGCTCTCGCCAGCTACACCGTCCCTGCAGGCGCTCACTTGAACATCAAGAATGGTGAGAAAGTTGAGGCCGGCACCACGATTGCAAAGACTCCGCGTAAGATCTCCAAGACCAAGGACATCACGGGTGGTCTACCACGTGTGGCTGAACTGTTCGAAGCTCGCAAGCCGAAGGACGCGTGCGAAATCGCCCGTATCGACGGTGCGGTGGAAATCGGTGGTCTCGTTCGCGGCAAGCGCCGCGTGTTCGTCACCGATCCAAAGACGGGCCAACAGGAAGAGCATCTCATCCCACGCAGCAAGCACATCTTGGTCTTCAACGGCGACATCGTCAGCAAAGGCGATCAGCTCACCGATGGCCCAGTCGTGCCACATGAAATCCTTGAGATTCTTGGGCCTCAAGCGCTCCGCGAACACTTGGTCAACGAAGTGCAGGAAGTTTACCGCGCTCAGGGCGTGGAAATCAATGACAAGCACGTCGAGATCATCATCCGTCAGATGCTGCGCAAGGTGAAGATCACTGATCCAGGCGATAGCGACTTCCTCTGGGGCGACCAAGTGGACCGCACCGAGTTCGAGAAGGAAAATGCGCGTGTCTCCGATCAAGGGGGCAAGCCTGCCGAAGCAGAACCTGTGTTGCTGGGCATCACCAAGGCATCCTTGGAGACCGAGTCCTTCATCTCGGCGGCATCCTTCCAGGACACCACCCGCGTGCTCACGGAAGCGGCCACCCTCTGCAAGAGCGACATGCTGCGTGGCTTCAAGGAAAACGTCATCATGGGTCACCTCATCCCTGCCGGCACTGGCTTCATCAAGAACCGCGACTTCGAAGTCTTCGAGACCGAAAAGCCTGTCTTCTCGACTCGCGGTAAGGTGGAAGAGGAAGAGGAACTCGTCGGCTAATCCCGCTGATCATCGCTTCAAAGCCCCTTGGATCGAAAGGTCCAAGGGGCTTTTTGTTTTGGAGCGACGATATCTCACAGAGTTTGCACAAGGCTACACAAAGTTTTCAAAAGCCTTGCATCATCGCTGGCTCTTGCTTCTCTACCGACCCGTTCGCAGCACAAAGCCGGTGTGGTGAAATTGGTAGACGCGCTAGACTCAAAATCTTGTTCCGAAAGGAGTGTCGGTTCGAGTCCGACCACCGGTAGCTGGCCTTTGCATATCAGAGGCTGCGCTTTTCAAGGTGAGGCACTAATCCTGCAAATACCCTGAAGCGCCTCGTTCTTCAAATCCACATGCCTTCCGGGATCACGCTGTCCTTTGGAATGACGATGATCCCATCACGGATGAAGTAGAGGCCTTCTTCGTGATCGAAGTGATTGGGTTTGCCCTCAGGGGTGATGACCACATTGTCGCCGATGTGCACGTTCTTGTCGATGATCGCGCGTTCGATCCGGCAGTTCTTGCCGATGCCGGGTGGTGGGCAGTCGCTCTTGCGATGCGGGGCACCCGCGTAGTAGTCGGCACCCATAATGATGCAGTTCCGAATGGTGGTGCCACTTTCGATCACGGAGCGCACGCCCATGACGCAGCGTTCGATGTGTGCGTCGGTCAAGATGCATCCGTCGGCTAGCAGCGCCTTGTGAATCGTTGCACCGTTGATTTTAGTGGCGGGCAGGAAGCGGGCGTGGGTGTAGATGGGGGCCTGCGAGTCAAAGAAGTCGTAGCTCGGCACTACCTCGCACAGGTCCAGGTTCGCGTCGAAGAAGGAGCGGATCGTGCCGATGTCTTCCCAATAACCCTGGAAGTCATACGAGTGCACCCTGTAGCGCTTGATAGCCTCAGGGATGATGTCCTTGCCGAAGTCGGTGAATTCATTGTTCAGGCATTCTTCCAGCGCTGTGCGATTGAAGACATAGATACCCATGCTGGCTTGGAAGCGAGGCTCGCCCACAGGCAGGCCCAGTTGCGTTAGGCTTTCGGTAGGCATCCGCAGTGTCTCCAGCACTTTGGGATCGGTTGGCTTTTCGACAAAGGTCTGAATGCGTCCGCTGGCGTCGGAATGCAGGATCCCAAAAGCCTTGGCTCCATTCTCTTGTACGGGCAGGGTAGCGATGGTGATTTCGGCTTTGGACGAGATGTGCTGTTCCATCACATCGCGGAAATCCATGCGATACAACTGGTCACCGCTGAGGATCAAAAAATAGTCCCAGCTACCTTCTAGGAAGGTGCGCAAGTTTTGCCGAACGGCATCGGCCGTGCCTTGATACCAGGTCTCGCCTTCCGGTGTTTGCTGGGCGGCGAGGATCTCGACGAAGCCTCGGCTAAAGGGGTCAAAGCGATAGGTGCGATTGATGTGCCGGTTGAGCGAGGCGCTGTTGAACTGGGTGAGCACATACACCTGGCGCACGCCACTGTTGATGCAGTTGCTGATCGGGATGTCGACGATGCGATACTTGCCAGCGAGAGGCACAGCGGGCTTCGCGCGATCCTTGGTCAGCGGATACAGCCGCGACCCGGCTCCTCCTCCCATAATGATGGCCAACGTGTTGTTTTGGAGGCGGTGTTCTAGCTTCATGCGGGAAGGGGGAGGGGTGATTATGTATGCTAACTCATGGATGGAGAGCTGTCTTACGGCCCGACAGAATCGGGTGCTTCAGGAGCAAGAAAATGCAGCCCATGATTTCCTGAAACATGGGGCATAGGCAAGCGTTTCCTTGCCGCCGCCGGGCTTTATGACATTCAGCTTTCTGCATGGATCGAGTCTACGCGGCAAACTCTTCTTGTCCCATGATCTTCCATTGCCAACGTTTCGTTCTTGCTTCCTTTTTTTCGCTGCCCTTGCTCGCGGGTTCTGTGTCTCATGCGGCAGTCAGTTTCGATAAGGAAATCTGGCCCTTTTTGGAGAAGCGTTGCGTGGAGTGTCACAAGGCTCCTTTCACCGAGAACGGCAAGAAAAAGGAGCCCAAGGCTGGCTTGCGGTTGGATGGTGCCTGGGCCATGATGAAAGGCAGCGAAGACGGTCCTGTGATCAAGCCCAAGGAAGCTGACAAGAGCGCCCTCTATTCCGTGGTTACGCTGCCGAAAGATGACGACGATCACATGCCGCCGAAGGATGAACCTTTGTCCGAGTCCGAGATCAAGCTGCTGAAGCAGTGGATCGACGAGGGAGCTGATTTCGGCACCTGGGAAGGCAATACCGAGGGCAAGCCTGCGCAGCTCGGCGCGGAAGGAGCCGCTGCCCGCAAGCGCGAGCACGATGACTTCTACAAAGCCCTGGAAGCAGGTGCGAAGCCGGTAGCGGACGCTGTCTTGAAAAAAGTCACCGATGCCGGGGCCCAAGTCGCCACGATTTCCACCACCAGCGCGCTCGTTCGCGTTGACTTCCTCACGGGGGTGTCGAAGTGCGACGACGCGAAGGTGGCCACGCTGCTGCCCATTGCCGACAATGTCGCTCACCTGGACCTTGGTCGCACGATCATCACCGATGCCGCGCTGGCGACCGTGGCCAAGATGCCTCGCCTTGCCCGCCTGGACCTGCGCCAGACCAAAATCACTGACAAGGGCCTGGAGTCCCTGACCGCGCTGAAGAAACTGCAAGTGCTTAACATCTACGGCACCGAGGTCACCGACATGGGGGTGCAGGCGCTGGCCAGCCTGAAGAGCCTGAAGCAGGTCTTCCTCTGGCAGAGCAAGGCGACCGAAGCCGGTGCCAAGAAGCTGCAAGCCGCACTGCCTAGCGCGACCGTTAGTGTGAAGTAATCGAATCCAGCCCGCGCCCCCTTGCGTAATCCTCAACGCCGCTCACCATGAAACGTCCGCTTATCATTCTCACCATCGCCGTGTTCTCTTTTCTCTCCATCTTCGGCTTCGCCAATCAGGGTGCCATGGTCACGCCACCCTACGACGCCCCGGCGATCACCGCAGTGGACCAGGACGGCGCGGCCTTTAGCTTCTCCGACGCCTACAAGAAGGGCGTCACCGTCGTGTTCTTTTACCCCAAAGCCGACACACCGGGCTGCACCAAGCAATCCTGCTCGCTGCGCGATGCCCATGGCGAACTGCTGGCCAAGGGCGTGCAGATCATCGGTGTCAGCGTGGACAAGCCGGATGCGCAAAAGAAGTTCAAGGACAAGTTCAGCCTGCCTTATCCACTGGTGAGCGATCCTGAGGGTAAGGTGTGTGCGGCCTTCAAGGTGGGCCTCATGCCCGTGATCGGTCTCGCCACACGCCAGTGCTTCATCATCAAGGAAGGTAAGGTCGTCTGGCACGATCCGAAAGCCTCGACCGCCACGCAGGCCGAAGAGATTAAGGCAGTGCTCAAGGAACTCGGCGTGTAAGCGCGACTCACGAATTCCCCTCATTCAACGGCGGTCCGCAAGGCCCGCCGTTTTTTGTGCCAAGGAGCGCGGAGACTCTTGTCCACTTCAGAATTCAAGCGGCGAAGCCGCGAAACCAAAAAGACGGATCAAAGTGTCCGCGCTCCTTTCATGCCTTCGTCAGGGTCGCGATCGACATGCCGCTTTACAGGTGGGGTTCACTATGCAAGATGCAGCACTTTTCCCGCCCGCGTTGCGCTGTCCAGCAGCGCTCAGGACCGGCAAGAGTGCTTCAGGCTCCGTGATTTTGGATTCCTGATTCTTCCGGGAGCACACCGCTTGGGGCGAATCAGGAATGAGGAATCCGGCATCAGGAATGTCTTCCCATCTCCTCTCCTCGATCTTCTATCTCCGGCGCGCAGCGCCCCACCCTTCATGCCCAAAGACACCTCCATCAAACGCATCCTCGTCATCGGTTCCGGCCCCATTGTCATCGGCCAGGGCTGTGAGTTCGACTACTCCGGCGTCCAAGCCTGCAAGGCCCTGCGCGAGGAAGGCTATGAGGTGGTGCTGATCAATTCGAACCCCGCCACGATCATGACCGATCCGGAGTTCGCTTTCCGCACGTACATCGAGCCGATCACGCCGGAGATGGTGGAGAAGATCATCATCAAGGAAAAGCCGGATGTGCTCCTGCCGACGCTCGGCGGCCAGACGGCGCTGAATACGGCCATGTCGCTGCATCGCGCGGGCACGTTGGAAAAGCACGGCGTGCGCATGATCGGCGCAAAGCCGGAGGCCATCGAGAAAGGTGAGGACCGTCTGCTCTTCAAAAACGCCATGCTCAAAATTGGCCTCGACCTGCCGCAGTCCGGCGTGGCGCATACGATGGAGGAAGCTCGCGAGATCGCTGCTCAGATCGGCACGCTGCCGCTCATCATTCGTCCGGCCTACACGCTCGGCGGCACCGGCGGCGGCATCGCTTACAACAAGGAAGAGTTTGAAACCATCACGGCCAGCGGACTCGATCTCTCGCCGGTGACGGAAGTGCTCATCGAGGAATCGTTGCTCGGCTGGAAGGAGTTTGAGATGGAGGTCATCCGCGACAAGGCGGACAACTGCGTCATCATCTGCTCCATCGAGAACCTCGACCCCATGGGCGTGCACACCGGCGACTCGATCACCGTGGCACCGATCCAGACGCTCACCGATCGCGAATACCAAATCATGCGCGACTTCTCCTTCGCCTGCATCCGCGAGATCGGCGTGGAGACGGGCGGGTCCAACATCCAGTTCGCCGTGCATCCCGACACGGGCCGCATGATCGTCATCGAGATGAATCCGCGCGTCAGCCGCAGCTCCGCGCTCGCGTCGAAGGCCACCGGTTTCCCGATTGCGAAGATCGCCGCGAAGCTCGCCGTCGGCTACACGCTCGATGAGTTGAAAAACGACATCACGCGGCACACGCCCGCCGCGTTCGAGCCCACCATCGACTACGTCGTCACCAAGCTCCCGCGCTTCACCTTCGAGAAATTCCCCGGAGCCAACGAAACGCTCACCACGCAGATGAAGTCCGTCGGCGAGGCCATGGCCATCGGCCGCACCTTCAAAGAGAGTCTGCAAAAGGCCCTGCGCAGCCTGGAGATCAAACGCTTCGGCCTCATCGGCGATGGTGCCGACAAGGAAGTCGATGACGAGACGCTCACGACCAAACTCACGGTACCGAATGCCGAGCGTATCTTCTTCCTCGGCCAGGCCTTCGCCAAGGGCTGGGATGTGGAGAAGGTGTTTTCGCTGACCAAGATCGACCGCTGGTTCTTGAGGCAGATTGAAGAGATTGTGAAGGAGCAGGCTCAGCTTGCCTCCTCTGATCTTCGTCGCGCGAAGAAGCTCGGCTTCTCTGATCGCCAGATCGCCATTGCTAAAGGCATTACGGAAGGGGAAGCGCGTGCTGAACGTAAAGCGGCAGGCATCCTACCCACCTATCGGTTGGTTGACACCTGCGCCGCCGAGTTCGAGGCCTTCACCCCCTACTACTACTCCACGTATGGCGATGAGTGCGAAGTCACCGACACCGACAAGAAAAAAGTGATCATTCTCGGGGGCGGCCCGAACCGCATCGGTCAGGGCATCGAGTTCGACTACTGCTGCGTGCATGCCAGTTTCGCCCTGCGCGAGCTCGGTTTTGAGACCATCATGGTCAATTCCAACCCCGAGACTGTCTCCACCGACTACGACACCAGTGATAAACTTTACTTTGAGCCGCTCACCCTCGAAGACGTGCTGAACATTTATGAGCGCGAAAACCGCCATGACCAAGTCCTCGGAGTCGTCGTCCAGTTCGGTGGCCAGACCCCGCTGAACCTCGCCAAAGGCCTCGAAGAAAACGGCGTCCGCATCATTGGCACCAGTCCGAAGAACATCGAACTTGCTGAAGACCGCAAACTCTTCGCTGCCCTGCTCGATCAACTCGGCCTGCATCAAGCCCCCAGTGGCACCGCCACTAACCTCGAAGAGGCGCTGGTTGTCGCCAATCGTGTGGGTTTCCCCTGCCTTGTCCGCCCCAGCTTCGTTCTTGGTGGCCGCGCCATG
>Ga0247834_1003805_pt1 | contig 19896 bp, 13 predicted proteins | sample LaCruzMarch2015__8_FD_187118 | JGI IMG/M metagenome (GOLD analysis project Ga0247834, IMG submission 187118) | Freshwater microbial communities from meromictic Lake La Cruz, Castile-La Mancha, Spain - LaCruzMarch2015_12m | ecosystem: Environmental > Aquatic > Freshwater > Lake | place: Spain...
TCTAGCGGACACTGTTCAGACCACGTGGTCAAACTACAGTGGCAATGATGACGATGATGAAGATGAAGACAACAACGAGGATGAGACGAGCATTGTCATTAATAGCATGCACAGTAGCAACTGCATAACCAATATCCATGATCAAGTGAAGCGAAGAAATTCTGTAAAATTCTAGTCAACGGTGATATTGTTCGAAACGGCAATTATAATTAGTCAGCTGTGCAAATGCTTTCCCAAGACAAACGTGTGTCCCACGCAGGTGTGGAGATTTTTTTCGGGAAACTTAAAAGAGGGTGGAGATGGTGTGTCAAGGATTTTTTATGTATTTTCTCATTGTCCTCTATGGAATCATTTCAAAATGCCACTAAATATCTTAGTGAAGATTAATAAGATCATCTAAAAGCAATTCACGCATTGCAAGCAACATGCTCGACAAGTAATTTGCCTCTTTTCCACTGACATTCCTTAACCCCAATCTACCCTCATTGCCCATGGCATTCTGGAGAGCAGTGTATACATCTTGAAAATTACGATCAATCTCCTTGTTTGGGAGATTGGTCTTAATGTACGATTCTGGAATACCCACCGCACTGTCCCATCTAATAGCTTCCTCTCTCAACTCTCCACGCTTTGAGTCGGCAATGTACCTTTCACTATTGATCACGGCCATAATAAGCGATTCATTCAGTAACAGAAACATTGAATTGCGCTCCTCCATCCGAATGGAAGCCTCGCTGAACATTTTGAGTATTGCTTCAACGCATGCCACGGACCAAGCAAGGGAATCTCTTGTCGTCATAGTCGAAGGCGTTGGAATTGCAATCTTGGTCCACTCCGACAATGAATTGCCATCCATATCATCTTGAAGCATGGGCACGAAAATGGGATTGCCGTTAGCGTCGTAATACATATTATGTTCATAATGCTTTCTTCCACTACTCTGCCTTTTCCGCCACACCTCCAATGCAGAACGACTCTCACTGTGGCGGTAGTATTTGTCATTCGCGTCGTCGATGTCGTCGGGCGATCCACCTAGGGATGAGAGGTAGTCGGCATTGTCCCAGTTTGGATCAAGAGACATGGGTTGTTGTGTTTGTGTTTGTCGTCTCCAAGCTAAATTGCTAAATGGGAAAACGAATAAGGAGGAGTCGGCAACCGATGGCGATGATAGGAATGCAGCTACGACGGAGCCAAAAAAAAGAACAAAGATCATGACCCACTGATATTTATTTGTTTCAGCCTCCTTGCTTGGCGTAGTAGGGGACCTTGAGGGGCTTTGTGCTTTTTTGAGAGGCGATGAGAGAGAAGCGCAGGGCGGGAACGCGATTGACATTCCATTAGGCAACATCATACCTACCTACATCCATGGTGATGGTTTCTCCATTGTTGTGGGTCGTCCTGCTTCTGAGTACAGTAGTGGTGGTGGTGGTGGACTCCTTCTCTTCTCCGCCTTCTTCTACCGCACATCGTCATCATCGTCATCGTAGTAACTGTCAACAATCTAATAGTAATCGGAATAATAATAAGATCATCCTCCTCCATTGCAGTCGTAGTCGTAGCGGCGGTGATACGAAAAGACTCGTTGCTGGCGGTGGTATCATTCGCGATGATACCGCCGCTGGCCTCCGTTTAAGTAAAATCGATAATAGCAAAACCAACCGCGACGCTGCTACCAACAACAACAACAACAACAACAACGGTAGTAATGGCGGCAATAACATTCGATTGAACAAAGTGTTCAAGGCGACTCACTCGCGTCGCGCGGCGGATGAATTAATATGCACGGGACGTGTATGTGTGAATGGTGTACGCGTGACCGCGCGGGATGTGGGGGTACGTGTTACTCCATACGAAGATGTCATAACGTTAGATGATGAGGTTGTTGTGGGGTGGGAGGGTATGAATTATGCCGTACTCGTCGACGGGAGGAGTGATGCGGAAACTGCGGCAGCAGCAGCAGCACCACCACCCACTATGTTGAATGAGGAGGAGTATCATGAAGCGAAGGAGAATAAGGGGAATGATAGAAGACTTGACATAAACAACGCCGCTGAAAAAATCTTCACCGATGATGAGAGGTGGAATGATCATCATCAACAACAAAAAGAACACGAACAACAACAGCAATCATTATTAGAACAACAACAAAGAAGACATCTCATTCGACAATCTATATCCACATTTGAATATGTCAAATATTACAAACCCATCGGTATTACATGTACGACCGATCCACTAATAAAAGATAATATCATACATTCTATATGTAATCAATCGGGATATACACCCAAACATCGTATATATCCCGTGGGTAGACTTGACAAACTTACATCCGGATTGATATTACTAACGAGTGATGGCCGACTCGTGAATTCTGTATTACGTCGTGAGAATAAGTATCCCAAGGTATATGAAGTTACCGTCGATGTCGAATTAACGAATGAACATATATATCAATTACGGAATGGTATAATTATAAAAACTATCTCTCAACGTAGTAGTAGCAGTAGTAATAATGATAAAGGACGGGATAAAAATACATTAATTGCACGTACTCGGCCATGTATAGTAACACGAATAATTGGTCATGATGACGATGGTAGTAGTAGTAGTAAGAATAATAGAAGTTGTCGTATGACATTAATTGAAGGACGGAATAGACAGATACGTAAAATGATGGGTGCATTAGGATTAACAGTTATTAGTTTACGTCGGATTGAATTTATGGGTATACAGCTACATACTGTTAATGATTCAACAACAGCAATACCATCATCATCATCGTTAAAGCGTCCTGGGGATTGGGCATATTTAAACAAGGATGAGATGAAACTTATTGAGGATGCACTATGGAACGTGGCCGAAAAAGAAAGATAGAATATGTATATATTACAGTGCATGCGATTAATGAAGTGAGATAGTGTAACTAATATTATTATACATTGCTTTTTGCTTACACTATCTCTTCTATCTCTATCATCTGACCTTGCCCTGACTGGCTTGGTCGATTCCACCATATATATATAATCTCTGTCAGTGGTGTCTGCCATGCCACGAGAAATATTTAATGTCATTGAAAATCAAATAAATTCCACCCCATGCGACCTCTGATTGGGAAAATCATATTTGTTGTAATAATATATTGTAGGTTTCTCTAGTCCAAAACCTCTTGAATGTCACATTAAAAGAACAAATACGTGGACTGGATATCAAAAATAACGATTGTCTTTTTTTCATATAACATCCACACTTTCTTTTTTTTTCGTCTTCTTCATTTTCTTTAAAGTGTCTTCCCCTCTAACAATGCCATCGCACCACCAATAGCACCATACACTGCACTACCAATAATTGCTGGATTACGAAATGTATATAGTTGGTAGGGATTAATGAATGGTACACCTAATATTCCTTTGGCTATACCGATATAACCCAACATTCCGGCAGAGGCAACATTACTATTTAATATAAAATATAAACAACAAAACAGAGAGAGAGAGACGAAGAAAGAAGATGGTTAATTATCATAACGATCGTTTACGAGTAACGATATGTGTGAAAAAAAAGAACACACACAATGTTGTTAAAACATTAAGTATTTCAACCTACCACTTACTGTAACAATGATCGACGACCGTGTACGACCTCCATCGGACATACACTCGCCCGGTAAATCCACAGCCCACCAGCATACAAACCAAAGGTCCGTAATAGATTGGTATACGGTCTACTCGCTACTACCGTACCCTGTAATACATCAATGCCGACGAATATCCCGCCCCAGAGTGCACAACTTTTGATTGGATTTAGTATACACGGTAACAGATAATCCGTCCTCATCGGATGATAGATCTTTGTTGTTGTTGTTGTGTGGGGGAGAGATCGGAAAATGCTCTCTCTCTCTCTCTCGTGACTGCGTCGCTGTTTGATCGAAAGGTCCTCGGCGTAAAGATTGTTGGTTGTTGGGGGGGCTGGCGCGGGGAGCAAGGATTTTTAGAGACTGTCTAAACTGTGTCTAAACTGTTTCCCGCTTCACGGTAACACTCAAATCGCTGGGTTGAAAACAACATTGTCGTTCACATATTGGAATATTACCAAGAAATTATTATTATAATGGCGAAATCAAATCAGCAAGGTAGGATGAGAAAAGGTGGCGGTGGTGGAGGAGGAGGAGGCAATAATAATAATAATAAACGCGGCAGCGGTGGCGGTGGCAGAAATAATAATAATGGAGGCGGCGGAGGAGGCGATGCCGTCTTTCCAGGCATCAAAGCTAGTCCAATCAAACGTGGTGGTCGTGGTGCAAAGGCTTCCCGTGGTGGAGGTGGACGCGGTGGTGGTAGGGGTCGTGGCGGTGGACGAGGTAATATGGGTGGTGGTGCAATGAAGAAGAAGGAAGAACCGAAAACTAGTACTGAGTTGGATGCGGAAATGGACGAATATTTTCTAAAATCGGGTAATAAGGAAATTGCTGCCAAGAAGTTGGATGATGCCATGGATGATTATTGGGCCAAGAAGGGTAATGATGAAGAGGGGGGTGAGGAGGGAGAGAAGGCAGCGGCTGAGGTTGGTGGAGATTAGTGGAGTGTTGATACCTAATTTTTCCCATTCGGTATCTCTAGAGACTAGATCAAAGTGTTTCAAATTTTGCATACAATTAATAAAGTGAGGGTGATGGATGACTGCACACATTCCTCCCGTAGGATATAATAAATAAGCAAATCGACGAGCATTCCCTTGGTACGTTTGAGCTCACTCCTTCACGCTCTCGGCGGGCTCCTCATCGATCCCTCTCTTCTCGTCTTCTCATTTTCATACCTAGACTATCATTATTTGGATAGCTTTGGATAATATATATTAACATAACAGCAACGAGAAAATTCAAATGGTGGAAATCTCTAAACTATACGACTCACTATCAACTCCAATAAAGTTGTTCATTGGCGCAATGTTGGGGATGCAGGCGCTTGCCTTTGTTGCATGGATAGTCATGATGTCCAGGGAGGGAAAGAATAACGAAAAGGAAAAACAGAGCTAAAGAATAAATAACAATCAATCGTAATGCCTCGATGGACTAATAATCTTAAAATGGTGCACCTACTGCCATTCCCTCTAGCCACATCATAGATGAGAGGTGTGGAGGTGCATATGTTCATCTGAAACGCATCAGACGTGGGGATATTAAACTTGTGGAGTATACAAGAGAGGGCGGGGTGCATAACAATAATTGCAAACAGACCTATTGTAGTCTAAGGCATCCACAAATAATTGGAAATTTACCATGAAAGTTCAAGTAATCAATAAAGATAGTTATATAATATAGTGTATTAAATCCCCACAGAATCGAGGAGACCCTCACTGATATTGCCGCATTGTGTGAAAAGGTCAGGAGCTGGTAGATATTGTAGTGACACAGCGCTGCTTTGTGGTACATTCTTATCTGACCAAAAAGGATGATTAAGTACGTCTGACATTGACTTACATCGTTCAGATAGTAGTGGGCACAGACAGATTGATACTAAATTCACTCCTGATGAATTTATTCCCTCAGATATAAGTTTCCTTGAAATCTTTTTAAGATGAAATCCATTCCAGGCGTGGATGCACATCGAGGATTTTAGATAGCTGCCCTCGACTGAGAAAATCTTAAACAAAGATTCACCTACTAATACTTCATACATGAACTTTCCGAATGCCCATACATCGACTGTAGGATCCGCTGCCAAAGTTGGAGCAATCGACGCAATGTTTCGCTCGTGATTGATTTTACAACGCGCTGTAATGAATGCCTCTGGAGGTGAATGTAATCCCACGCGACAAGCAGTAAAGAGCTCATTTACGGCAACAGATCCTGGAAGGTCCATCAATTTCCAACATTTACCAAATTTGCCCACATTCTGAATATCTAATGATCCATGAATAATGCCTTGTCCGTGTAATTTGCTCAGAGATTTTGCAATGCCTCGCAGGATAGATCTACTTGTTCTGAAATGCTTAATTCTACGCTCATGTGACATCTCCTCAATGACACTGGCCAGGCTCGTCGGTGTTTTCTTAGCTGAAATATACATTGCGTCACCTACTGTATGATAATTCAATTCTTCGAATAGTTCTGTATCATTTGCGATTCGTTGTAGGAGCTCCCGATCCTTGGTATATGACTTGGCATCTTCATAACAGACAAGGGACACTTTTTCGTCAGAATAAGAATCAATTGCATCAAACTTTTGTGCATACCAGGAATAGACATGAGTTCGTTGGTTACCTAAAATGACAAAACGACCCAAGAACAAGATACTCTTCCTGAGCTCGTCCTTACACAATGGAGTTGCACACTCGGTAACAGTCTTTCTTCCATGATTGATACCCCTTGCTATTGCAAGAGAGAGTGCTTCCTTTTGAGGCTGCGAACATAGCTCAAGAATTTGTCTCACAACACCCACGTGCATGTCATTCGATTCACATATGAGGTAGGACCAGCTTGCTCCGAATCCATCGCGTAAGATAGCACACTCTTTGACTTCGAGATCAATTGGCAAATCTATGATTGTAATGGCAAGAATGATATCCGATTGCAACGAATTACGACTGGCGAGTTGAATTGGAAGATTTCCTTCCCCATCAGGAATTGTTACGATTAGGGGAGAAGTTTTGAGAATAAATATTACCACATCTGCATCGTAAAAGCCATTATTCATATCAAGAGCCAGATGAAGAGCGTTTAGTGAGTCACAGTTTCGCTTGAGTGCGGCCAAATTCTCGTAGTTCCCATTGATGAGAGCCTCGACTACTTGTAAACCTGCCTTTGCTTTTATCGCTGCGGTTAAAGGAGTTTCTCCTGCATTGTTATTCCATGAAATGGCTCGTGAATTGTTCGACGAAACATGTTCAGGAGTGTCCGTGGCCATCATGATTAAGGTTTCTGGTAACGAATCAAAGCTCCTACTCTTGTCCAGGGATGGCACATTTTCCTCCTTCACGGAGTCAACGGCCATCAACAGAAGATGAATTACAGTTGATGCAATATCACCACGCAATAACGTCGCTGCAGTATGAAGAGGAGTGTTGCCATCGTTATCCTTCACACCAACAGCGCCGGGAAACATGATCAACAAAGATTCAACTGCTTGTAAGCAGGTTGTAAAGATGTCGCAAGATTGGACTGCCAGGTGCAACGGCAACAGTCCATCATGGTTCTGAACAGAAGCTGCACCAGGAAATACCCGTCCAAGCTCTTCTATCATAATCATGTTGCCAGATGCTGCCGCCATATGAAGCGGTAAATTCCCTTCGATGTCAATTTTATACACAACATTGGACTCATAATCAATGATACTTTGTACCATTTGTATTGGCAAAGCGATATCGGCAGAGTCATTGTGGCCTCCACCAAAAAGTGATAGTGTGTGAACTAAGCATTGATCATTCCTTACATCCTTCATTTCCATCAACCAAGGATTAGCACAAATCAGATATGACAGTTGTTTCCAATTCCGACTTTCAATGGCTCTCAATGCTTGATGGTAACGTTTGGTGATTAGCTGCGGTGACATCAACATCGAGCGTATTTTCTCAGCATAGTCCGCACCAGTATCGTCAGGTACATACGTTTCTACGCCGTCTGTATCAATAATTGTAGGATCTATGTCATCAGTATATAACGACTTGAGGATATTCGTGACATCAGCTTGGGAGAATTGATTCCCCGAAGACTCCTTTCTCTTGTAATCAAACTCTACATCATCTATTTCGCTTGTATCCAAGTCAGCAACTTTACTTTGTACATCGTCCGTATCAATAGTAATACTCTCTTCTTGATCAGTAAACAGAGATTGGACGAAATTTGTTATAGCAGTATGTGAAAAATGATTCCTTGACCTAGCATCAGTTTTCCTCGTATTATTTAAGGCGTCGATATCTTGAACAGAGGTGCTCACGCCATCCCTTGCTGTCACTTTACCAAATAAGCCAGAATCAAATAACTTTGATATCTTTGCCTGATTCTTAGATTTTATACTGAAGCCAACTTCTCTCTCTTCAGTTAGTGTAACTTGACTAGGGATGTTATTGTGAGCGTGGCTCTCATGGTTACAAAGTATGGGATGTGGAGTACCGCTATTGGTCTTCAAGCGAGAACTACCATTATGAAGCGGTCCAACTGATGCACTTTGAACTCCAGAGAAGAGAAGACGAAGAGTGCTGATTCCCACAGAAGCATGTCTTTGATCGACCTTCGCTTCTCTCATCCCACTGACATCTGATTGAATGTCACTCATCTTATCAGCAAAAAAGGCCTCTTGAGGATTTGTTGCTGTTTCGATAATGTGACCAAGAGTATTAGACAATGAACTATTTTCTCCGACATTGCAAAAGTGCCGTATATTCCTTGGATTTGTCAACCACCTTGTTGTTCGATCACTCAATTCATTCATTTGTTTCAATGATATTGTGGGAGTCCGTTGCAGGTCGCTGTACTGGCGTCCGTCGATGCTAGCTGCTGAAGCAACCAACGGATCCCGTGTCCAACGTTTACCTCCTGCCTTAAGCCATCTGTCAAGCACGCCTACTGTATCATCTCCTTCATTTGCATGTTCTGCACGTAACATGGCCTCCAACTTGTACGCTTCAAAGCGACGTTTACGTTCGGCACTTTCTGCAATAACGCGAGGTTGATATCTGTGGTGAAGTGTCGGTGATGCAGCTAATATCATGCGTGCCTCGTCAAATCTACCTCTGCGTTCGGCATCTTCGATACTAACTGTCATTGGCACAGAGAAAGACAATTGCTTCTTCTTACGTTCATCGTAGGCACGTGCTGATACACGAAGCATTACTCTCCGTCCCGTAGATACAGCAATTCTTTTACTTCGCGAGTACATCAAGGTTGGGTTGTTGCCATCGTCGTCATCATCATCAGACGAATCGTCGGCATCACTGGAATGGGCCCCGTAAACGTCTGACATACTTGATGGAAAATTCATTAGACGGTCTATCCTACCCCTCGTTTCAAGCGCTCTCGCTTCCCGGTGAAATTGTGCCCACCGCAATTGAGCTTGGGTTGGTCGCCATGGTGCTGCATTACGATCAACATTTAGCTCATTAAGTATTTGATTTATACGGGACACTGTCGATGTTGTTGAATGTGACGTACTTGATTGACTAATTATGCGGTCAGATGGAGTAGATGAGAGAGGATTATTTCGTGACACTGCATTGGCAGACACGTCATTCATCAATAAAGGTAATGTAGATGATGATTCGTGTTTATGAATTGTTGTATGAATGGAAACTTTTGATGAATGACCTTCATTACTAGCTTTTTTTCGAAGAGCCGTCATGAAATTATTTGATTCTGCTAATGAAAGACGAGTATACTTATGGTGTTGTCGTTGTAGTTGTTGTTGCTGCGATTTTCCAGTTTGCTGAATTGGTACTGAATTGCTTTCTGATGTTTTTTTGTTGCTATTTATTGCCGACATAAACTTATTCAATACCGCCGGTGAAGGACGTAGCTGCTGCTGCTGCTGCTGCTGCAGCGAGTTCGCACCTGCTTGTGAAAGCCGGTGTTGTTGTCGATAGGTCTCGAACATATCTACATCATGTTCCGATATTTCTGATCCGACAGACGTAGCAGATGACACATATTCGCATTTTCCACAACTGGTCATTGATATTGAAGACTGTACACTAGCTCTTGATATCGATGGACGAGCCGTGATGGATGACGATGAGGAAGTACCACAATTCGATGGACAGTTGTCTTTGCCTGTAAATTCAACTGTCTGCGTCGTTGGTACGAACCGAGACTTTTGTGACTTACTATTCCTCACCCTTCTGTTACTATTTAATGAAATTAACTTAAAGGATGGATGAAGTGATGATATGTTCGTCGATTCTTTGTCTTCTATTGTATGAAGAGTATCTGCTTGATCCGTCATGGAATTAGTTAATTGCTTTGTTGGTAAACAACGTTGTTGTTGTTCTAGTTGATTGCGTCGTCGTGATCGTTGATGCAAATTACGACAACTTGGGGGTTTATCATGTTCATATTGTGAATTATAATTATCCAACTGAGTCGGTGTCGTTCTTCCGCCGAGTGATGCTTCAAATCGCGCCACACGTGCTGCCGCTGCCGGTATCATATTATCAGGATTTGACTCTTCAATAAGCATTGGTGATGACCACCGTCCTTCTAATAGAGGTGATGATGAGAAGGAAACTGCCGAGGAGGAGGAGTTTTGTCCTTCGCGACATTGACGACCACGCAATATCATGCTTTTTCTTATCGTGCTAAGCTCGGTGGTATTCATTTTTCTTGCATTATATTTGTGCGATGCCATTTTATCATCGTCGACACCCTCATCGTTATTGCGAAGACGATCCCTGTGATTCTTGCCATCATGATTATCGTCAATTCTTTGAACTACATTATCGGATATTGATAATGCCCCGCTGCCAATGCCATTGATATTATTAATCTTCGACGCTTCGGGTCTACTCCGAGGTGGTGACGGAGGGATACACTCACCCTCGTCGGACGGAGCGTCGTCATCTTCGCCCCACCATTCCTCCATTGTCCATCAGGTCCGCCCGGACCCAATCAACACTTCCAACGTTGTAACTTTCTCGTCCCGCAATTGAAAATTTGGTCCTCAGAGAAACACATCACTGATAAGGTGAATCGTACCATACCTACGTACTCGAAGATGAGATGGAATGGAAATAGTAAGCACTATTCTACAACAGCAACTGTAAAGTGGTGGATAGTGTGTCGTCATATGCCCATTTTCTACTTTTTACTTTGTAAGTATCATTTTTCCCAATCTATACTTATTAGTACCTACCGATATAGCTTTTGCCTTACCTACATTTTCTGAGCTTGGAATAAAGATTATATTTGTCAAACTATCATCCTTCCCCCCCGGACGTATCATGGCACGGAATGTCTCGTTGAGTTCTCGGACTTTTATTGGTGGCATATTTGTTGCTATACTGCTGCTACTGCTGCTACTATCGTTAGAAGGATGCTGACGTTGCCATTCATCCTTTAAATCTTGTACATGCAAATATACTGGATTCATCATTGTCATCATTGAGCTACTGCTGCTGCTGTTGCCACCCTCCTCGTTGTCGTTCTTGATGCTATTGTCATCATCCTTAGATGGGATTTGTAACCCATCGATGTAAAATAATGGCACACGTCCACGTTCACGATACCTAGGTCCATCTTCGATACGTAATGCTGCATTTTGCTCCTCTTGACTGGGTATTACTTGATAGTAGGTATTAAAACTTTTACCTTGGCCATTCTGTGCTATACTGGATGTTCCCTTTTTTACTGATAGTTGCATGGCCACATCCAATGGGATAGAAACTATTCTCGCTTGACCCCATGAATCTGGAACAGCGCCCTCATTAACATCTACCTTCTCCTCGTCTCCTTCTCCTTTTTTATCGACATTATTATTATTATTACTTTTTTCTTCAGCCTTGGCTTTGGCAAATGCCACCTTGGCATCATCGAGTACAAACTCGGCACTACGATACGATGTGAAGAAATAGCCAAGTCCTCCCGCCGTGTCTTTATCATAGGTGTGGAATGGTACACCATTGCCATCTACTATGGCAAATGTTGGTATTGCATGTAAACGCCTTGCAGTTGTGCGGAGAGGTAGGATTGGCGGTGGCTTACTGTCAGTCGTTGCAGCAGCAGCAGCAGATGATGATGGATGTGAGACCCACGCAACGGGAACGACAACGACGGTGGGCACGATGACGATTTGTGCCATGGCACGGTGAAGGAATTCTCTCCTCTTGTTGTTTTCTGCGAGCGTTGTTGTTGTCATTTTCATCATTCTGCTACTGCTACCTCCGCCAACGACGACAATTGTCTCCTCCTCCGGTACTACCACCACCGCGTCTCTTATTCTTGCTGAAGAAGGAAGGTTGCTAATAGTCCGACGACCTGTTACCGCGCCGAACGAGAATGATTCGACGACTTGACCCACCACCACCACCACCACCAATACAAGAAGAAAGGTCATAATGATTTTTTGCCATCGGCCGCCTACGACTTGCAAACGGCGACTACGGGGCGTTAAAGAGTCGAAGTCGATCTCGAGGTCAGGATTTCTTGATTTGAGAGAGCGAGCCCGCAATTAACCTGCTTGTCCCTTTACGTACGATACGTAAGTAGGGGGTGCTTTGACGAGAGTGCGAACGCTCGTCGGCAACACAGCAGGCCACGAGAGCTCGCCCAAACATGGCCATGCCATGCGTGCTTTTCTCTACGGAATATTGCACTTGTACGCAACACCGAGTGTATCAGTGCATTTGAATACTGCCATGACATATTACAAATTAGAAGAGGCAATTGAGATGGCAGTACAAAATCGATTTGATGAACATCCAATTCATGGTAGTGTCTACTACCAATCCTACTATCACACTTAAATGACTTGGGAGGAAATTCTACATGCAATAATTATTGGCGAAAACGGCGAGCGTGACACCCGACAGGCAATGAACAGGATTGTCTTGGAAGGACCCTGCTTCATATTTTGGCTTGCTCATCTTTCCAGTGTCTTGAGCTGTATCGACTCATGATTGATAATTACCCTGCCCTGGCAGCATGATTGTTTAAGATAGGTGTGGGGGCTATACCGCTACTTTATGATGTATGGGGTGGCGCACCAAGTGAGATTATTGATTTCATTGTCTCTAATTAGCAATCTCTGTACCCAAATTATGAATTCGATTGGAACGCCATGGTTGTCACCTTGGTGCTTTGAACATCTGTGACTGTGATACAGAATCTGCTAGATGTAATACTAATTGTATCTCCTGGATACGATGTTGACTGGGACCAAATTCTTGGGGATATGGCGAGAGAACCATCAGAGGACAAAGCAAGACTGGTGAATGTAACCCTAACCCTAACAAGATAGTCTAAAAGAGGGTATCTTAGAGTGGACGTACCACAAATCTGCATTCTTGAAAACGAATGTTACGTATTATTCTCCATCCCCTCCCCCCCCCATCATCAATCTACCTATATTGAATCACACTATTTATTCACTCCTCCATTTCATCATCATCCTCATCATTCTCTGCATCATCCTCAACCTCCTTCTTTGCCCACTCGACTGCCTCGGCAATGACATCGCGCGGTACACCCACATGCTTCCATCCACTCCCCTCACACAACCAACTCATTTCAAGTTCGAATGGCTTATCCTTGGCCTCATCATGTAATGAATGGATAATTTTGGCAAGTTGCTTTACACCCTCGGCAACAGTAATCAATTCCCCTACTCCTCCAGCGCCACCAGTTGCTGCCGATCCTCCCCCAGACGACGATTCTTTCACCTTATTGGGATTAATATTCAACTTTTCCATCTCAGTACGTGCCGGTTGCCGTCCACGTCCAGCGGCTGCACCATAATATTCATATCCTACACCACTCGGTTCGACCATATGTAATGAATGAGTCTTCGTGCCTGGATCGTACGCAGCAATTAGTGTCGATGCACCGAATGGACGTAATGCACCATGGAGGGTGAAGTAATGTACATACGTGGATAGACGTTGGGCTAGTGTTGCTGGGGGGATTTTTATACCGTATCTTTGTTATTTTTTGAGTGTGTTCGTTGTATTTGTTGATTATAATTGCGGATATTAAACGTGGAAATAGAAATTTGGACACAATGGTGGTAGATGAGATGATGTGTCGAAGGAGTATTTGAAGATGGACGAGAACACACACACACACACGTATGAAAACGACGAGTGCATAACAAGATAAACTAACACTCACGTTTCCTCATAACTGGCCGCCTCCTCCCGAGCCCGATTCGCAATCTGTCGTCCATCACTCACAAATCCTGTCATTGCCACACCCGCATATGTATCCACGGTATGTATCCGTCGACCAGTCGTCTTGGCCACGAGCATACGATTAATCAATGGCTTCTCGACGCAGAGTACTATCCCATCAGCGCATCGCAACCCCAAGGCCGTACCGGCATTCTCCACGGCCTTGGCGGCATATTCAATTTGAAAGATCCGTCCATCTGGGCTAAATGTTGATGATGATAGATCGTATCCAGAACCTGATGATGCCATTATTATACAGCAAGGGAATGACAGTTATACAGTAACAATGATGTACGACGTGGTGGTTAACTTCACAAGAGGAGTACAAATCCGAAATTGGAAAAAATTGGAGGGGTGTGGAACCCTTGAGTTAGAGGTGAAGTCCCTATCCGCCCATGCCTCCGATATATTTTCACAAAACAATGCCTCCGCTACTAACCTTCGTGGCACGTCTGTCAGACGGACTACCTCTCGTGGCCAATACTGCACCAGATATGAATAGTGGCGTGACGCAGGATCATAAGAATCAGGCCAAGGAAATATTACGAGGGCTGGGGGGTACTGCAAGGTAAGAGACTTCTTATGTTCATTTGTTGGAGAGTGTGCCTGCGCGATTGTGTGTGCGATTATATATATATAAACATCTCGAGAGAGATTTCACTCATGTTTCATATATCCCAACGTGTTCCAACAAACCAATATTACGACAACAACGACAACGACAAAAAAAGTTCATCTGCAAAAATGTCTATAGATACAACCAACAATTTACTATTTCATTACCTAGTACGTGACTCTCTCTGCTATTTAACATTGACCGAAAAATCCTACCCCAAACGATTGGCATTCCTATATTTAGAAGAAATTGCCGATGCCTACCTCGAAATGATGGTAAATGATTACGGCGATCCCGGGTGGCATACTGCCATCTCTACGACGGCAAGACCGTATGCATATATAAAATTCGATTTAGTAATCCAACGTCGTCGGAAGGACTTTGTGGATCCCACGTCACGACAGAATACGAGTAAACTAAATTCGGATTTGGCGGATATACAAAGTATTATGCGTAAGAATATTAATGAGGTATTGAATCGGGGTGAGAAGCTAGAAAATGTATCGTCAATAAGTAACAATTTGGTTGCTGAGAGTAAGAAATTTAAATGGGGTGCCAAAAAATTAACTTGGCAGGCTATGATGAATCAATATGGCCCTATCGTTGCCGCTGTGATGTTTGTTGTATTTATTCTATATATGAAATTCTTTTGGTAGGTGTTTTGTATACGTGTGTGTGAGAGAGAAGCTGAGAGAAGACAGCGGGTTGTGGATTAAAGAAGGAGAGTATCGGGTGTGGAAGTGGCTTTTTGCATATCCACAAATTATATTTACAGGCTATGATATAGGAGTAACAAATTACTTCTCAGAGGAAAAATGAACCATGTCATTTGAATTTGGTGAATTAGTTTTATGCTCTTACTCATGATGTAGTAACCCCTTCCCCCCTTCAGGAATTCTCCATTCAAAACGACCGACCTACCCCACCATAAAGATAACTTTCTCCTTCGTCTGCTGTGTGTACTCTCTCTTTTCTTACCTCATATATTACAACATGTCAAAATCATCCAACTTATCATTATATCTCTGTACCGTAGTACGTACCTTACTCCCATCCACCCATGTAACAAAGTCTTCCATACTACGTGTAACAATAAATGCAGAATCGGTTATCACATTCGGCCCAATACGTACCTGTCCTTGTTCAATAAATGTAATTGCCATTTTAGGTGTTTGTGCCATTTTCAATCGTACCATAACGATCGGCAACCGACGTCGACATATGGCACTGGCCGTAATTTCTTCCGCCTTTTGTAATGATTTCGTCGTGGTAAGTATCCCCATATTATACAACTTGTCCAATAATTGATCCGTCATGGCAATACGGAAGGCATCATCATGAGGTAATGTTTTTAATTTGTGCGTTAACTTGGTCACCTGACCGACCATGCGCGTGTAGGCAACGTAGTCCTCACGATTTTGGATATGATACCGGCGTAATATTTTAGCGACACGTATATTGTCATCGCCCTTCCATTGGTAGAGACTAACCTTCCGTAATAGCTTTTGTTCGTGATACTTAAGTTGACGCATGTTGTTGTTGGACACTAATATTTGCAACGCGAGACAAAAGATGATGGAGGAGCGGTGAGTGGGTCCCACTTCCCGCCCTTTTTGATCTACGTATCTTTTTTTTCACATAAAAGCTTCAGAAGCAAAAACACAATGAAACGATCAGTAGCCTCATCATCATCATCAGTATTGGGCTTTCATCGGTCCACTGACATACCAACTATAAGTGAAGAAGTAACGACATCATGCTGTGATGAGAATAATAATGTAACAATAGAAACGTGAGTAGGTATCAAGCTTCTCTTTTGAATGATAGAAATATTTTACGTGTCTGATAAGGAGCGGAGGGAGATTGTGTTTAAGTGACATATATATCATTTATAGCCTTTTGTCCCCTCTTTCGTTCTCCATTTGTAGTGACAACTTTGGCAACAACAATGCGGCAGCACTACGGGGAGTATCCAACAGCAGTAGTAAAGTACGACCGGAGTCTCGGTCCGTCATGACCAAGGCATTACGACGATTCTCGCTAGGTGCAACTGGCAATAAAAATACTAACACCCATAGCCATGCTCGAGGTGGAACAACGGCCGCAGTAACTAGTACTTTGCATCATGCTGTCCAACGGAGTGATGGTGTTCGTCATTCGGATGATTCACATCATTTGTCATCTGAATTTAATAATGACAATCCTCGTCATCATCATCGCAATTACTACTCCCACTGCGATGAAACAACACCAACGTCAATAAATACAACTCCACCATCATCATACTATTGTGGTCTATCGAAAACAACAATCCGTACACTACGTTACGTATTATATTCCAAACTATGGCAATTTACGATCCTTATATCAATATTAGGGTTATTATTCGGACCATCGATACATGCCATATGGATGTCCAAAACTACGGACGATAATGTACGTATATTGCTGTTCTTGGCCGTGATATTATTGGTTTTGGATATACTCATACGTTGTATCGTCGATAGGAATTACTTTCCGTGGGGTTGTAGTAATAATAATAATAGGAAGAAGAAACGACGACATTGGTGGCAATATATATACTTTTGGGACCACATTGGCAGCTTCATGTTTTGGTTCGACATGTTATCCCTCATACCGGTTATATGGATAATAACATTTTCGTTACTAAGTACGGCCGCGGAATTTACCATAGTCGTGAATGACTTTGGTTTTCCGCTAGTATCCGGCGGGTCGTATGGTAATTTGCGATATCAGGGTCCGTGGTCGTCCGGATTCACGGTCGGGTCATTTGCGCTCATGGCACGTTTTATACGCACTAGTTGGTTGGTACGACTATCGCGAAAGTTTAAATTACATTCATTAGAACATTGTTCTTGTTTAGGTCGACGGAACGTGTGTGGGAGTAGTAGTAGTAGTAGTAGTACAACACGAATGAAGGAGGGTGGTGGTGGTGGTGAGAACCTACGGGAATTTGATGATCCATTTTCCATTCCCTCCATTGGCGACAACAATGCACATGATGGTACGAATATCAGTAATAATATCGAGAAATCGGACCATAATAAATCTGCAGCGGATCCATCCACATCCAAACATGAACGCGGCATGAAACGCAGTAGCTTCCTTACCAATCATAAAGAAAATCATTCCCAGGTGGGTACTGCCATGCGAGAACTTACCGGTCAACGTGTGGCCCTTGGTGCATTATTAGCAGTCTTCATGTCCACGGCATTAGAATGGAGAGAGTGGGATACCACGCCCATATCCACGATGATCTTCCTTCATGGACAAACGTCTAACCTGCAGCATGCGAATGCGGCATTGGATATGGCTCGTTCTACTGTCATTCCACAATTAGTCAATTATACACGTACTGCCATTAATGCAACAACAGCAATGGATGATAGTATGTTGTTAACGAAGACGTACGATGACATTTACTCTGATTATTTACGCGATCAACATATTATTAAAATAACTATTAGTGGACAGGGATATATGACTATCGGTAATTTTAACATGTACAAGGAATGGAGAGATGACGCAATGGTAAAATTTGTAAGAACGATATTCATATTGATATTATGGGTAATGGCAGAAATTATATTCGGTGGACCGTTAATGAATTTAGTAGTCCATCCGATAGAACGAATGGTACGTCTACTTTCGATGATGACAATGGACCCTTTGGGTTATAGGAATAGTGCAGAATTTAGAAATTTGCTACAAGAAGATGAAGAAATTACGAACGAATCTTGGACGAAGGAGATGATACGAGGGATGGAAACACATTACCTAATGTCAACAATACAACGGATTGCCGACCTATTACGTATTGGTTTTGGAAGTGCGGGTGTTGAGATTATTCGTAATAACCTTATTAGTGGTCGGAACGAAGATGTATTATTACTGAACAAGCAGGGTGGGAATGTGTCATGTATCTTTCTCTTTTGTGATATTAGACAATTTACCGATGCCACCGAGTCATTACAAGAGGAAGTGTTTGTATTTACGAACAAAATAGCTGCAGTAGTACATTCCATTTGCCATTCGTACGGAGGTTCAGCGAATAAGAATATTGGTGATGCATTCCTTGTTAGTTGGCGTTTAGATGAATCACCAGTGAAGGAGAATGACGATAATGATGCAGACGATTATCATTTACGAGGACGTACATCTGGGTTCACGGCCAACAGTAATCAAGCCGACAAGGCGTTACTTTCAGTGGTGAAAATCTCCCAGGCTCTGTTCTATGACGAATATTTCACTCATGGCATGAGTGAAGCCGCGAAGACACGACTTAAGACAAAGCTTTGTAATCGCATGGGTCCGTTGGTACAAATGGGGTTCGGTCTGCATGCGGGTAGTGCAGTTCAGGGTGCAATTGGATCTCAACGCAAGTTAGACGCCACATATATTAGTGGATCAGTAGAACGAGCAGAGTTTCTTGAATCATCGACCAAAACTTATGGCGTGCCTATACTCATGTCTGATTCATTTTACAATCTACTTGACTCAGCCAATCGCTACAGATGTCGTAAAGTTGATCAATTACTCTTCTTGAATGAAGACAATTCAAATTTGACTGACCCTTTAGAAATCCTTGATTGTGGAGAGAAGATGAATCTATATACATTTGATATGGATATTGATGCACTTTGGCGAGATGAAGATGATATTAAGCTATCAACAAAAAGTATGCAAGTTTCCAATTCTGATGGATCTCTGAGACAACTTCCATCGGCAATTAGATCATTATCATTTTCTGATCGTCCACAAAGCACATTGACGACGAATGATTATGCTTGTCGGAGTTTAAAAGATATTGAAAAGGCAATCCAAGCTGAGCCCAAATTCGATATTAGACCAACAGAACTTATTTTGCCAAATGGTACCCAACAGTATACCGACAAGGCTTGGCATGAACCAGATATTAAAAAGATACGACGTGAGTATGTCTCTAATGGTATCATCTTTCCAAAGTATCAAGAGGGTCTTAAGGCATACTATGCCAAGGATTGGGAGCATGCCAAGAAATGCTTTGAATTTGTGCTAAGTCAACGTGTGGATGGTCCATCACTTCACTTTTTAAAGCTGATGGAAGAACATGATGGTAAATGTCCAAGGAATTTTATTGGCTATACTGTCGAGCGGGATTGAAAAACAAAATTCAACCTTGGAAGTCATTGGTAGACAAAAAAGAATCATTATTGCTTTTATCATCCTCCTCATTTTACCGCGCCCAAAGCCATCCATTCATTCATCCATCCAACTATGATTAGCAGCATAAAATAAAACTCTTCCACCCCCCCGGCCCCCCCTTTGGATCATCATCTTACTGCCAAGATACACCAAATTACTCCCACGAATAATGCCAACGCGCTACTCCAAAGACTTAATACTAT
>Ga0247834_1003806_pt1 | contig 19896 bp, 46 predicted proteins | sample LaCruzMarch2015__8_FD_187118 | JGI IMG/M metagenome (GOLD analysis project Ga0247834, IMG submission 187118) | Freshwater microbial communities from meromictic Lake La Cruz, Castile-La Mancha, Spain - LaCruzMarch2015_12m | ecosystem: Environmental > Aquatic > Freshwater > Lake | place: Spain...
GATAATGGAAGCCCATGATTGTAATGTTGTGTATGACTAATTTTTCGGGGGTATTTGAAGAAGAGTATTATCATAAAGAAGGATATATACTATTAGATCCTAATACATTCTATGATGATATAGAAGAATATATAAAGGAAAAAGACCTAAAAGAATAGAACAATATTGTACTAAACATGTTACAAGACTAAAATATACTATGACGAGTGGAATAAAAGGGAAGATAATGGGTGATTGCGATTATAATCTTAATTCGTAATATTATTTGGCCCCAATAGTTCTTATCATATATATCCATATTTGTCAATAGTTTGTAGATATATAGCCTATATGGGCATATTTTATATGTTCGTAATCTTTTTTATACCCCAAAAATTTGCCCTAAAAAGGGCATAATAATGGGGGTATTTTAATAGATTCGTAATACTTTTTATTAGATAATATATAGATTATTACTGATTATATATAGATAATTACTTATAATTTTAAAACTAAATACTATCATAGTATATAGGTCCTTTACATGATGGACTATATTCTATGGCACTATTAACTGCTATTCGTAATCTTTTATTTATATCTTTATACCCCCGAGTTGTGTAGAGGGAGCCGAAGGCTATTGTGCCTCCGCTGCCTATGGCACCTTCGGTGATCTCGTTGAGTTGGAAGTCTGATGAGTCGAATTCGAAGAGGCGTCCACGCACGGCGATCAAGGCCAGGATGCCGCCGTCCTTGTCATCGGCGGGGGAAGTAGAAGGAGAATAAATACCTATAGCATTCTTAAATACTTGACAAAACTTAGTTCTTAAAAATTTAGTTAATTCTTTTCCATTATATCCAGAAGGATCTGGAAGATCAATACTATGTAATAATTGTCCTAATCCTGTTTCTCCTGCATATCCTATAAGATATTTTCCATTTCTTTGTATCTTAGGATCTATTATAGATATCATAATACTTTCATCAGATGCCCCCGAATCCGCCGCCATAAAAACTTTGCGGGGGGTAGAAAGATTATCAACAATACCTACTATACAAGTCATAATATATACCTTTGATTAGGGAAATAAGCCACAAACCAATTATAGCCTATAGACAATATCATTGTCAAATATGGCATATTTCTATACCCTTCGTAATATCCTGTGAAAAAAACTATTGACATCGTAATGAATATATGGTAGGAAATTTATCCCGGGCCGCCTTGAACCAGGCTACCCTAACTGTCTCGTGGTCGTTAGTTCTCTGATCATTATGACAAGTTGTTCATCTGAGATTATCTCCCCATCGGTTTTAATCCAAGCCATGATGGTATCTATAATTTCTCCATCTGTCACCTTGTGTGCCTCCATGCTGAATATACATATCCTAGTAAGAATCCACTAGTGAATAGTAAAATTCCAATCGCAAGATAGTCTCCCCAATACATCAATCTTCCTCTTCCTCTTCTTCTTCATCTTCACTAGAATTGCTTTTGTTAATAAAGTCGTCAGAGTTTTTGTATTTTTTGTTTGGGTCTAGATTTAGTAATTTACAAAGATTATTCCAAGTTTCTTCTATATATCTACTTGAGTCTGTCTTTGGCTCTACCAAGTCTGAGTCTATTAAAAATGCCATTGGCAAACCAATATCGTTTATTGCCTTGAAGTCTGCAAGTTCTTTATTCCAACTTGCTTCTACATGAACCTCTGCAAGTATTTCACACTTGGTTAAAAAATTTGTGGACATTTTTCTCCAATCCCTCTCTAATATCTTTTTCTGCTTTCTCGGTTTCTGCACCTTGCACAAACTCGTCAAACTGCTGATAAACATTTGTTGGTGCTATTCTAGCAAAGTATCTACCTGCTTGTCTAATATCAGTTCTAAAATCGGACAGCAAAGTAACCACCTTATCTGCTACTCGTTCTGCTTTATTTATACCCATAAGTATCCAATCTTATCATCTTGGCAATCATTTGTCAATTACCCTTCAAATTCATCAGATAAAACTAGATTAACCTTTTTACCATCTGGCACGGAGATCGTCTTAGTTTCTTCATAGTTATCTAAAACTATAATATCCCAACCATCAGGGGTAGCATTTAAATTAACTACCTCATATACTTCATTCTTAACTTTGATCAAATCTCCTACCTCTAAAAAATTCGGTAGTAATTGATCGACTACCTTATATTCTTCCATAGTTATCATTGTATATCCTATTCTCGATCTAGTTGTACTATTATATTTAACATATCATCATATGGTTTTTCTGTTACCATATACCCGATTCTGTTTACAAAGCACCAACCATTAACAATACAGGTATGGCCCTCTTCGTCATCGATATACGTCCAGATACGGTTTGGTTCATTGTGACCAATAGCAGCCACGTAGTCATACTCAGCACCGTAGGTCTCAAACATAAGACCTCCATTGCCATCGTTAAATGAAGCATTCTTATCTAAGTGATTGACTAGTGGTTTAAAATGAAACTCCCACTCTTCTATAGATAACAATACTTGATTGTAGTATGGTGAGTCTGGATTAATATCTGGGTCCAAGCAACTGCACAACTCGTTGCCACAGAAGTCACAGCCATCTTCGAATTCCTCACTCACTGCCATCATCCTCCAGAACAACACTGATTGTGCATTCATCTAAAGCACCGTCAGAATATTGAACATGGTCCATATAGTTCATATCCATATATTCTTGAATTGCCTGCTCTAATGCATCAGTATCTTCAAAGTCAGTCATGTCTTCAAACTCAGGATAGATATCTTGAATTTCTTCAGCAGACAAACTTACGGTAGCCCACATTTGAAGATTGACTTCAACACTGTCAATGTACTTAGCCATTTTGTTTTCTCTCCCAGTTTAGTCGGTGCCATTGAATATCATATAACAGATTGGACACTTCTACAAGTACGTCCATTCTTGCACACATAATATCCAATTCTTCTTTGGTCCAAGTAGGCATATCCATTTGCCATGAAAGGTCAGCCATAAGAACTTTTAATCTACCTGATAATATTTCATCTGTAGATATATTGTATTTAAAGTAAGACTGTAATTGTCTTAGTTCTTTATCTTCTGCTTCTTCTACCATGCGTTCTCCCTTGGCTCGAATCCTGTTGGTGGTGCTGGTTCATCTACAATATCTTTAAACTCTTGTAAAGTCAAGTCTGGTCCGTCTAGGTCAACTGGTATCCAATGACTATCTACTTCACCCTCCACAACCTTACAACCCTCTGGTAATTGTTCATCCACATCCCAGTATGCGTCATAGGCTTTTTCTGCTGTTTCTAAATCAGGTGCCGTAATGTGATACCACGTTCCTGACAACACATCAAATGTTGGCATTATCTTCCTCCACCTTAATCATATAGGCTAGTACCTCTAGACTATTACAATTAACACAATCACAGTCTCCCACATGCCCCTCTACCTTGTCAAGCATATTTTCAAGTATTTTTTCAAGGGGGTATTCAAGATCAAAATCAATCATAATATCCCTCTCTTACGTAATATGAATAGGCTTGGGCAAATCTGTTCCATTGTCTTAATCTATCACAATCTTTACAATAGAATAGTCCTAGAATATCTGAACATATCCATTTACAGTCCTGCATCTGTAAACCTCTTCTCTATTTCTTTTGTTATATCAAGAACTAATTTACCATTAATATCATCTAAATTAAAGTCCCAAAATTCCATTGCTTGGTCATGAACAAATCTAGTTACGTCCATCCATGCAGTTTCACCATAAAAACTTTTAGCATGATGATTATTTAATCTTACTTTATAATCTACCCAAAAATCTTGGGGGTTGACAAAAACTTCTAATCCATTTTTACTATATATACTTTTATACTTCTTATCCATATACCACCCTTAATAGTTCCACCATAAAAAATCTTATCATAATCGTAATTCGAAGTCAAGGACGTAATACGTAATCGTAAAGTAACACAAAAAGGACATAACTCCCGGGCCAGGCGATCGATGTGGATCCCGCTGCAGACGGTTATGCCTGCAGCATTCATCCCCTACCAACTAGAATTGTATCTAAATTCCCAGTCTGCTGGTACATCTTTTAGTATTGACTCTAATTGGTCTATAGTATCTTGAATATCACTAAAATAGTATTCATTATATTCTTGATTACCAAAAAAGAATCCCTCTTGAACAGGCAACAGGTTAGGTGCTTCTTCTCTATGCATTAAAACTATTTTACAATTGTCTAATAATAATTGTAGTTGGTCTCGTGATACATAGTACTCTTCACAATTGTCTACACCTTTTTGAACGTGTTTTACAAACCATGCGTGAATATGATTTGCTTTTCTCCAATAGGCTACCTGCACTTCTAGCGTTGCAAAATCTTTAACGGCAAAAGGTGCTTCTTGAACTAGTTTACTAAATAGAGCAGGCTTAGCAAATTGTCTAGCAGTAAATTGTCTTGCATTTAGATACATATCTAATCCCATTTATTTTCCTTAAGTAGTAGGGTGTTGTGAGCAGTTTAGCAACATGCTCAGGTTGGTGTCAAGTGCCTAGTGACTACTCATTTCGTGTAGGCACTTGAACTCTATAAGTATCTACTTACAGATTGGTAAGTTGAGGTTGATACAACTTCCTCATCTGACATATTTAGCACACGAATTGCATTTCCAATTTCCTCAACTCGTTCTTGATAACCACCAATGTAGGTTCTGCCATAACCTTGTGAGCCGAAAGGATTTTTAGGTGCTTCTGGTTCTGCTGGTAGTTTATCCTTTGCAACTTCAACCTCAATATCAACTCTGAGATTGTCGCCATTTCCCCAAGCGTTTCTAACAGATACACCTTTTTGGTTGGCACTTGTTATGTCATAATTAACATAAGCAATTTGGATAACTTTGTCTTTCCATGCTTTAAGGTCGTCCTCATATTTACTATGTGCTAATTCATAGTTCATTTGTGCATTGTGCATTTCTTGTAGTTTTACTTCCAATGCTTTGATAACCTTAGTTCTGGCTACCTTAACATTTATCGCTTTTCCTGCCATTTGATTTCCTTTGTTAGTAGGGTAAATAAAACCTTATCATAGGTCTGAGAATAATGCAAGCCTATCTTAAACTTAATAGGTGTGAGGTTGGTCACAATCCCGGGCGGCAAGCGATCCTGACCAGATTTGAACTGGCGACCTCTACCGTGACAAGGTAGCGTTCTAACCACTGAACTACAGGACCAAGTGAGCAGTTTCCTCAGACATGCTCAGGTCAGTTGCCTTTTATTGGCAATGCTAATTTATTTTACTTGAGCCAATTCTTTGACTTGTTTGAATAAATTATTTTTTGCAATGTTGGTTGCAATATCAAAACCAGAAGCAGAAGCAAATTTATTTTCTTTGCCTTTTTCTCCTTTGCGTTCTGTTCTGTAGTAGTCTAGGCGTTCTGTTAAAGTGTTGAACACACCCCAAGCAGTTCCTTTGATGTTCGCATTAGTTGGTGAGTTATGATATAAGTCATCAATTAAAACACGATTGTTGTCCCATAGAGTTTTGGCTTTTTTAGAAGCGTCATCTTTAGGCTTTGCATAGATTGTATTTACAATGTTGTTAAATTGTAAATCGGTTACAGCAGTTTCAAATAGTGCTTTGGCTTCCTTTTCGAATATGTCCATGTATTCAAAAGATAATCCAAGAGCCTCTCTAGCAATTTGAATTTTGCCGTCTACTGATTGCGTGTGACGTAGTTTGAAAGATTGTTTAGTACCTTTCAATGCAATGTTCAATGTGTTTTGACATACAACACGAACAGGTGTCACACTTGCTTGAACAGATACTGAACCGTCATGACTTGTGTGCACTAATAGATAGGTAACTGTCTTATCGTTAGCACCTTGTGCGTCTATTGTGATTTCTTTAGGAATAACCAATGAGCCGAATACAACACGACCACCTTTGATTGAGCCAGCAGATTCCCAACTTGCACCACCGTCTAGTAAGTTATCACCAAATTCAAATAGGGTTTCATTTTGAACAATTTGGTAACGCTTGCCGACAACGGCTAGAACATCTTTACCATTATCAAATGGATTGTTTCTAGTCACAAAATAATTTGTGTTGTCATATCTGTAACCGTCAGGGATTGCAACTTCTTCTAGTTGAATATCCCAATTAGATAATTTTGCACTATCTAACATGGTTTGTGTATTAACGTGTTCATCTTCTTTGAATAACACGTTTGCAAGACCATGCCAAGCAGGCTTGCCACGCAATGCAAAAGCAACTTCTCCATTGTGTGTTTCTAAGGCGTGTGCCATAGTTATTTCCTTTCATTAGTAGATAAGATTATATTATACTAAATCTATCTTATTGTCAAGCAGGCTAGGGGGTATTTTAATCCTACGTAAAGGTATAAATCGGACATCGCTGCCCGGGGCGTTTTTAAGATCCACAATTTTGGGGTATCAGAATATTTGAATTATTAAACTCACTATCATGAAACTAAGTAAAGCAATTAATATACCACCAATAGGTGTCGTCATATTTTCTCCTTATTTTTTAGTAGCAGAGAATAAGATATTATTACGGCCTACTACGCATTGACTACATTTTACACATGCAGAGCCACCCTTGTCAATAAGAGGAATTTTCTTATTATTTTCTGGACATGGAACACCTGTCTTATTAACTAAAGATAATAATTGTTCCTTACCCATTGCGAATGTATCTGCAAGGTATGCTAATTTAATTCCATGGTCATTAGATAGTACCTTGGCATTATCAACATTATCACTATCGGTAGAATAGTATAAACTTAGATTAGGAATATCTTTAAGAGTAAGAGCAGCAGACATTACCCTTGTATATACCCAAAATTGTATGTCAGGTTGTTCTTCAATAACTGAACGCCATGCTTGTGTGTAGTCTTCATTAAAGAAGTCACCATCCCAGTGAATACGGAATAACATTTCTGCATTACGCTTAACACAATCTTTTTTGAATTCTGCAATCATTTCTGAAAGTAATTCATACATTTCTATACGGCTTGCATTATGTAACAATTCCCAGTTGTGCAATAGATTAGCCTTGACAGCCTTATATAGTTTTTCTAACTTACCAGCGTAACAGACTTTCTCACATATGGATGTAGCACTAGGACATGAATAATTTTTTCCAGCGGGTAGACCAAAAGTATTTTGAATTAAACTACCATTACCAGCATTATTAACTAGGTTAGTAACTTTTCTATCGTGTGAGCGTTTTAACTTATTCATTGTTTCCTACTTTAACAATTAGATTAAATAAACAATCATCACAACGAATAAGTGCTTGCGTTGTATATTCAATTTGATTATCACAATCAACACATTTAATGCTATTCATTTTCATCCTTTAGGTAGTCTTTCCATATCTTATCATTAGACAATCTCTTTTGTCTATCTTTTACTTTATTTTTATGTATGCCAGAAGCACCCGAACGCCTCAAGCCTTGAACATGCTGTACTTTTCTATCTTTATATGTGTTACTCATAAGATAAACCTATCATATACCTCTGACATTGTCAACGATCGGCGTGTCGTAGATCGTACGTAAAGTCCAATATGTCTAATTTGCCCCCGGGACTGATGTGACCAACATCACACAGCAAAATTCTTGACCTTGTCAGACCTATATGCTATTGTAGAATTAACTACAACAGAAAGGAAGCGATTATGCCGACACTAGAAATCGGACAATCATTTACAACAAAACAAAGCAAAGTAACAGGCATTGTTCAAGAAGTTGTGAAAAACGCAAATGGCTCTTTGCGTGTTCGTTTGGTATTACCAAATGGACAAGAACGCTGGACAACTGCAAAGTAGTCTGGTAAAATAAAAACTAAATAATCTTGGTAGTAGTAGAGACTAAACTACCAACCCCTACTAATTAAGGAAAATAAAATGTCACAAGCAGATAGAGTAATTAGTGATTTACAATCTAAGTTAATGACTTCAGGTTATTTTACTTCAGAGAAAGCACTAATTGAGGTTGCTAAACAAGCATTAGCAAAATTGTCACCAAGCAAGGTGCAAGAATTGTTTAATGTTGATGTGCCTTATGAAATTGCAATTCGTGATTTCGTTTCAGCAACTAAATAAATAAAACTTCCCTAACTTAGGTTTAATTTATTTTCCCTAGGTTAGGGATCCTATTACGTAAACGTAAAATGTTTTTAAATTAAAATTCCCGGGCGGCCTAGATAGAATCTTCTTTATAAATTAAATACCAAGATATAAATAAACAAATAGTTCCAATTAAAATAATTTTATTCATTAAATAGTCCTGCAAACATAAGAATTAAAAAGAAGAATCCTAAAGTCCACAAAATTATTTCCATTAGTCGTTACCCCATTTTGTAGTTGCTAATTCTATTAGCGTTTGATTTTCTATTTCATTTAAGAATAGCATTTGTAGGTTAATTAGAAAGTTTTTTCTGGCTTCAATGTTATTTACTAATTGAACCCATATTTCATCATGCTCTACAAATTTCTTTAAGGTATTCACAATAAAGTTGCGTTCTTCTGCAATCTCATTTATTAAGTGAATATCTACATCTTTATCAAATACTTCTTCTACCATTTTATGAATAGGCTTTTCTTTAGGCATTTCTCACCATACCTTGATACTCAAAGCATAGTTCTATTGCTTGCTCTGGTGATTCAACTTTGTTAATTGCTTTGTCAAATTCTGCTAACAATCCTAAATCACCTTTTAAGATTGTGTAAGTCTCTGCCATGATAAATCTTGGGTCTGCGTTATACATTTGCGTTTTCCTTTTCTAGTTTGGTTAGTGCGTTTAAGTGCATTGTCATCTTACTACAATGTTCTGACAATCGCAATAGTTGTTCTTTTGTGCTTTCAGATAATTCAGCAAAATATGCTGTTTCATCTAAACAACTCTGTGCTACTAGTATTTTATCTCTTGCTGTTTCTAGATGTGCTAGCCATTGTGGTTTCATTAGTTTGCCCCCTCGCAACTAGGACACAATACGCTTCCGTCTGGATATATGTGTCCACCATCTTCATCATAGTTTATCTTGGTATAACAATTTGCACAAGTAGGCATTAGTATGCCATGCAATCGTGTCCGTCTAACAACTCTGAGGCATCTTCCTCAAAAAATAAATCAAACACTTTATTACACTCTCCACATGTTGCTTTCATTGAGTTACCTCTTTTCTTTTTATATTATGATTATTTAATAGATTTGTTAATTTGTCAATATCTACACCAAAGTCCCACCAAAAACCACACCATTGACAAGAGAAACTATTTACATATTGATGAAAGATAATTTCACCACTATGGTCACACTTAGGGCAATCGTTATCTTCTGAATATGTATTCATTAGTCGGTCACCCAACTTTCTTGTATTAGTTGTTCTCGTCTAAATAGCATGGACTCAGCCATTTTTCTTGCTTCGTTCCATGCACCCTCACAACGGAAACTTTTTACCATTTCACCATTAAGGATAACACTAGCATAAGAGCCGTCTTTACTTTCCATAGTCCATAGTGATTCATCATCATAGACTTTTTGCATATCACCAAATTCAGTAATAGCACCTTTCCACCATAGTTGTGTTGAATTATGCATGTAGAGCCTCCCAATCATTTCTTTCCATTATTTTTTTTATTCTAGCATAGTAGGCAGGGTGGTCTTTCCTTGCATAGCAGTTATCGCACACATGTTGTTGTGCGTATTTTTCGTTATCGCATATTTCGCAATTAGTCATTTATTTTCTCCTTTATCATTAATTCAAAGTCTAGCCCACATGGCAGACAAAGAAACCAATTTTTTTCTGATGATGTAACTATTTGGTATTCATCACAGAATAAACACTTGATACCTTTCATTTATTCCAACCTTTCATGGTTATATATTTTTCTAATTGAATACTATCAACTAGGGCTGACAATACACCTACAAGGGCATGGGTAGCAATAGTGCTATCACCATATTCTGCACTTAATTCGCTATGAATTAAATCTATCATTGTATCTTTATTCATTATTTATTTCCTCTCATTTCATTTTGTAGTGCTAACCACAATTCTAGTCTTACAATATCAGAAGCCTCTGACAAATCTGTAACGGACACGCCGTTCTCGTCTATATCTACTATTTCTATATAACCCATTTTTATATCCTAACTTTTATCTTATGCTTTCAGCCTATCATAGGGGTATGACATTTTAGGGCATGGGGGTCGGCGTGTCGCAAACTTTTTTTGTGAGGTTCATCACATCGTACGTAAAGACCGATATGTCCGTTTCCTCCCGGGTCGTTGTGATACCTATCACATCACGGCGTGTCGGTTTGCAAATTGTCGGGGGTATGTGATAAATTAAAACTAACTACAAACAAAGGAAATAAAAAATGATGACTAGACAACACTTTGAAAAGGTTGCTTCACTACTAAAACAATTTAGAGATGAAATTCCTCAAACTACTTTTGAAGAAATCGTTATGGAATTTGGCGATTTATTTTTAGCAGAAAATGAAAGATTCAATGACGCTAAATTTCAAGAGGCATGTGGAATTACTTGGCCAACTTTCGTTAGGCTATAAATCTAGATTCCGTAAGGTCGTGTCTTAACTTAAAGGCACGACACGCCCGATCCCCGGGCAGCGTGTCCGATTTGTCCTGTGATATAACTCACAAAAGATTTTACAACGCAGATACGGCGTGTCGCCCTGTTTTTGTCAGACCCCTCCTTTATGATTAAAGTATAGATAGAAATTAAGGAGGTATCCAAATGAGAGGATACGTTGAAGCCCAAGAGGCTTGGGAGGCTGAACTCCCAGAGGGTGTAGAGCCTGATTACGACCAGTTCTACAAAATCTGGCGAGGCGAATAGCCTAAAGATTTAGTCTCTGGATGAGCCTAGCAAATAAGCCCGAAAGGGATGAGCCTAGCAAATAAGCCAGAGACAGACAAATCGGACACATTCCCGGGCAGCCCTATCCCGGGGATCACGACACGCCCGAGTGCGTTACACTTTCTTTTCAATATACGGCGTGTCGATTTGACTTTTAGGATATTGTCTGATAGGTTTAGAATATAACTAAATAGAGATTAGACCTAGTCAATGAGCCTAGCAAATAAGTCGGAAATGTCCGAATGAGCCTAGCGAATAAGTGACCAAGGTCACAAAACTTTTACAACGCAGACACGGCGTGTCGCACCTAAAATGTCAGACCCCCCTGCTAGAGTATAAGTATAAGAGGTTAGGTGAGCCTAGCAAATAAGACTCGAAAGAGTATGAGCCTAGCGAATAAACTAACCTCAACAAAAAGAATTATCTTGAAAGGATAAAATTAAAATGAATCAAATTATAGATATTAAATGTGTGTGTGTTAGATGTGAAACACCTATCACCAAAATGGTGCTTAGCACTAGATTGCATGAGGTAGCATTACTATGCTACGATTGTCATCTAACTAGACTATCAAGAAAGGTAGTAAAATAAATGAATAGCATATCAGTAACTAGTAGACTAAATGACGGCTTAGAAGTGCCGTTCATCTACGAAATAGACTCTATCCAAAAGGCGTTAGAGATTATACAAAACACCATAGAACTAGGTGCAGAGATTAGCGAGGTAGTGATTAAATGAAACTAACACAACGAGGCAAGTATGCCGTAGTGATTGGATACACTATCATCATGACATTATTACTAGTGGGTGTATGGAATAAGTACGACAAGAAAGGTTGTGTTGATAAATACACAGCCGATATCCTTGCTACACAATTCCTATATGGCGAGGGTATAGATGTAGATAGAGCCATGACTGCTATATATAACAATGGTGGCTGGATAGAAGAAGAACTAACACCAGATGTAGAAGTTATCTTCCCTTGTCTAAAGAACGAAGAATTTATTTAAAAACTATTTTAAGGGCAGGCAATAAAACTATTTTACGCTTGCCCTACTAAATATGTGCTCACTAACAATTTGGGCAGATCTTTTTTAAAATGTGTATCGTACAAATCTACAAAAAATTCAGATTTTGTTAAAAATGGGTCTATAATGTTTATACCGAGATCTTGTATGAGATACGCTCTCTAAGAACTCTCCGTCTAGCACGGACCATACCCCTTGCCTCTACCCTATAAAGGAACGCAGGGGGTATCTAAATAGGCTATAATACTCTCATGGGTAAACATAAAAATACAGAAAAAAGATCCTATATTCCTATGCAAAATTCACATGCTGATATTAAAAGAAGGATAGAGATGATGAGTCCTCATCGTATGGTTCAAAAGTCTGATCAAACTTTAGCAGAGTATTTAGATAGTGAACAATATCAAGAGTTTTTAAAAAACCAGGGTAAATAGTTATATAATGTAAGTAATGAAAACTTGTTCATGGTGTGGGGTATTGAAACAATTTATCTTTTTTACTAAGAATAAGAATTCTACTGATGGATATAGTCATATGTGTGATTCTTGTAGAAAGTTAAGGGAATGGCGTAAGCCATCAAAATAGGGGGTATAGATGGATATTCTGATTAATGCTTCTTATTTCCTATTTGGTTCTATACTCCTATTAGGCATATATGCATTATATAAAATTGACAAATATTGACAAGTATTATCTAAAGGGGTATAATTAGTACTCTACAGAAAGGCATATATGCTACTTGAAAGAATAGAACCATTGGTTCCTAAATCATATTCTGATAAATTATTTAATCTTACTATAGGAAATGATTTTCCGTGGTATTGGAGTGAAAATACTTCTGGATACGAAAAGTCCGATTCTAAGGATGCAAATTTTGGGGGGTTTCAATATGGTTTTTACCATGTCTTATATCACAATGATCAAGCAGTGTCTCATTTCTATAAAGACTTTGAACCATTACTATATTTTATGGAAGAAAAAACAGGTATAGATGTAAAAACGGTATATAGAGTAAGAGCAGCATTAAATACTTGGTCTCCTAATGATATACAACATCATGCCCATGTTGATATGAAATATCCTCATAATGTTTTATTATATTATGTTAACGACTCTGATGGGGATACTTTTATGTATAACGAAGTTCACGATATGAAAAAAAATATTGATTACACAGAATTTACTCTTCATAGTAGATATACACCTAAACAAGGTGATGCTGTGTTATTTGATGGTTTAAGATATCATTCTTCAAGTAAACCTAAAGAACATTCTAAAAGAATCATTGTAAATATAGATTTCTTCTAAATATTTGGGGGTAGAAAAACTATCCCTGATATTTATCCCATAATCCAATGGGACATTCTGCATGGGGTAATCTACATTTCAAATTCATAAAACAACCACACTTTTTACATTGGGCAGTCATTTTAATAAAATGATCACATCCATAACATGTGCTAATTCTTTCAGCAAATATTTCATCTGGAACATTTTCTATATTAGGGTTTAATAGATCCCATGGTTTTGCGTTCATAAAAACAATATTACCATATACCCCACATTTTTGCAATAGGTGCTTCTTAAGCAAATACTTTGCAAGGGTAGGGAGATTGTGTACATATTTCGCCGACTTTAATTTCGGACTTCATTTTCGATCCTTTATAAAATTAAGGAGGGGACCTACCGTGGTGTGGTGGTGTAGGCAGATCCCCAAGTTGTTCGAACGGATTTGAAACCGTCTAGATGGACTAACACTAGTCCCGAACAGACCGTATATCTATTATATACGACTATTCTCTTTTTGTCAATTCGCCGAACCTTTTGCTTTGTTTTCGACTAATCTTTCTCTTTCATCTATAATTTCGAATGCCCATTTGGATAGGCTTTCTTTTATTCCTAAAAAATGGTGACCACAGAAGTATAGTTCTCCGTTGACACCTGTAGCCTTAACATAGGCCTGAGCCGAACATCTATCGCAACGATCGGCGGTAGTAAGATAATATTCTATAACTTCTTCAGTTTTAGTCATATATTAATTATAATGCTTAATGTTGATAAAGTCAATGTTATAATTGTTGTTACAATGGAAATGAATATTCTTTCTACCCTCGCCGAAACCTGGCAAACTTTAACAATCATTGGTGTTGCACTAAGTGTAGGATATGCAATGGCAAGAAGATTTGAAGGACTACTAGGAAAAAATAAAAAAGGTGACACAGTAGTAGAAAGACTAGAAAAAATTGAAAGACAAATAATGCCAAATGGTGGCTCATCCATGTCAGACAAAATAGACTACATTCGTAGAGATCAAAACAAAATGAAACAACAAGTTTCTGAAATATCAGGGGAACTAAAGGTAATCAAAGACATTGTTACTGTAATTGTTGATAAATAATTTGGTATAATGAAGATGAGGCTTCTGCCTCGTAGGAGACCCTTATGACCCCAGGGCAAGTTAACTTTTTATGTCCACAAGGAAGTACATTTCGTAAAACTATTACTTACAAAATAGAAGACGTCCCAGTAAATCTTACTGGATACTCATCAAGACTTCAAGTACGTGAAGCACATTACTCAACCACAACAATCGTTAGTTTAACATCAGCAAGTGGAATCACACTAGGTGGCAGTGCTGGAACAATAGACATTTTAATATCAGATGAAGTAACTAAAAACTTTTCAGCAGGAACCTGGGTATATGACCTAGAAGTAGAATCAAGTGGTGGCATAACAGATAGACTTATTGAAGGAAACTTTGTTGTCACTCCAGAGGTGACACGTTAATGGCTGATGGTAAAGTAACGGTTCAGGTAGTTGAACAGCCATCACTTTTGCAAGTATCTGAAGACAACGTAACATTATTAATAAACGAAGAAATAGTTACATTAAACATTGGAACATCAGGACCACAAGGACCAAGAGGCTCTAGTGTGTTAAATGGTTCTGGAGAACCAAACTTATCATTAGGAATAGTTGGAGATTTTTATATTAACACAGATACCCAGGAAATGTATGGACCTAAAACTGGAATAAGTTGGGGAACACCTGTAGATCTAGTAACAAACCAAGAATTGGGATACGTACACACGCAAACAACACCTGCAACTGTATGGACTATCTCACACGATTTGGGATTCATTCCCAATATAACAGTAGTAGATTCATTTGAACAAGTCGTTGAGGGGTCATACGAATATTTAAATGCAACTACTGTAAGGTTAACCTTTGACGGAGCATTTTCTGGCAAAGCATATCTTTCATAAAAAAAAGGAGGGGAAATAAATGGCGAGAAAATTTTTAACAAGCATTGATCTTAACAGTAACGAACTCATCAAGGCCGTTGTACAAAATGCGACATCCGATCCAGGAACTGGAAAGGCTGGTCAAATTTACTACAACACCGCTGCAGATGTTTTAAAAATCTACAGTGGAAGTGCATCTGCATGGGTTGCAGTTGGTAGTGAAGAATTCATTGGAGACGCAGTTGCTGATTTACTAGACGCTGGTAATGGAATTTACTTAAACTATGATGATGGGTCAAATAGTTTAACAATTTCAAACACTGGTGTACTAAGTGTAACTGGAACAGCAGAAGAAGTTGAAGTATCTGCATCTGCAGGTAACGTAACACTAAGTTTACCTTCAACAATTAATGCTGATACAACAGGAAACGCAGCAACAGCAACAGCCTTAGATACAGCAAGAACTATATCTTTAGGTGGAACACTAAGTGGAAGTGCATCATTTGATGGAACATCAGATATCACTATTACCACTGGAAACCTAAATGGTAACGCAAGTACTGCTACTGCATTAGAAACCGCTAGAACAATTAGTTTAGGTGGAGATTTAAGTGGTAGTGCATCTTTTAATGGTTCACAAGACATCACAATTACTGCTGCTATTGAAGCAAATTCAGTAGCATTGGGAACTGACACAACTGGTGACTATGTTGCTGGTGCAACTGCTGGTAACGGCATTGAAATAAGTGGAAGCGGAGGAGAGGGTTCAACCCTAACCATTGCTAACACAGGTGTTCTTAGCGTAACTGGAACTGCCAATGAAGTTGAAGTATCTGCATCTGCAGGTAACGTAACAATTGGTTTACCTAGTGACGTAACAATTGGTAACGACTTAACAGTTCAAGGAAATCTTACTGTTAGTGGATCTGTAACATATATTAATACAGAAACCTTAACTATTGAAGATAACATTGTTCTGTTTAACGCAGACCAAACTGGAACTCCACAAGTTGATGCTGGTATTGAAATTGAACGTGGAGATCTATCTAACTCTTCTCTTTACTGGGATGAATCTGAACAAGAATGGGCAGTAGATAACGGATCTGCACAATATGCAATTTCACTAGAAGGACATACACATAGTGCTTCTGCAATTACTGATTTCACAACTGCTGCAGAAACAGCAATTGATGGATACTTAGTAGGCAGTGATTCTATATCTATATCTTCTGGATCAGTAGACATTACACTATCTGGTGCAGCATCTGCATCTTTCTTAACCAAGACAGGTGGGTTAAGTTTAGATAAAGCAACATTAGAAACAGCCTTAGTCGCAGATTCTTTCACAAGAAAGTATGCTGTAACTGTAGGTAACGCTGCTGAATTTAACATTGATCACAATTTAGGAACTAGAGACGTAACAGTTCAAGTTTATGAATTAGCATCATATGAAACAGTAGAAGTTGATGTTGACAGAGACACTGTAAACAGAGTAATTATAAGAACCGCAGCAGCCGTAGCGGCAGACTCTTTACGAGTTGTAGTTATTGGCTAAAGTATAATAATACGTGGGGGTATAGAAATATATCCCCACAACTAAAAGGATTAAAATGGCAAAAAGGTTTTTAACACCGCTGAATTTATCGAATTTAGCCTCAGATCCAGCAACTGGGTCAGAGGGTGATTTATATTTTAATACCACAAATGATGTTGTTAAGATATATGTTAATGGTGCATGGACTGAACTACAAGGTGGTGGTGGAGGTTCTGTAATCTACACCCCAGAACAACCAGATGTTACATCGTTAGCATTAGGAACTATTTGGGTTGATAGTAATGCAGAAATAACAAGTGATGGAAACGTAGCAAACTTAGATAGTTACTTAACAATTATTAGTGCCTCAAGCACATATGCAACTAAAACAGAATTAAACAATATTAATTTAACATCAACAATAAATACTGCCTCGGCTGCTGCATACGCCAGTGCAAGTGCGTATACCAATTCTGCAATTGCAAGTTTTGAAGCATTGCCAAGTCAAGATGGAAATTCAGGAAAGTATTTAACAACAAATGGTGCATCAACATCTTGGGTACCTTTAGATTTAAATTCAGCAATACAAACAGCAAGTGCTGCAGCAGTAAACTATCTAGTAGATGGTGCACCAGCAGCCCTAGACACACTAAACGAATTAGCAGCAGCACTAAATGACAATGCTGATATTCTAGACTTATATTTAACACAATCTTCTGCATCTTCAACATATGCTACAAAAATAACTAGATGGAGAAAAACATATTCTGCATCAGCAACACTAATTCAAGGGGTAGATGATAATTCAAATACTTTATCATATAATCCAGGGTATGAATTATTACACATAAATGGAATCTTACTAGCAACAAATGAATACACAACAAATAGTAGTTCACTAATAACTTTAAACGAGGCTGTATCAATAGATGATGTTGTTGATATAGTAATAGGAGGATAAAATGGGAAGAACAAGAGATACAAGTAAATTAGTAACTACACCAAGTAGTGCATATAATATTTATGATGAAGTTGTTATATCATCAGCATCACCTTCTTCTACTACCGCAATTTGGATTGATAATTCAGCATCGGCTACTCCAGCAATAAAAACATATAGTGCTTCTGGTTGGAAAGGTGTTATAACTGCCAATCTTGATTTTGATGCAACAGGTGGAACAATAACTACATTTGGTGGATATAGATATCATACCTTTACTGCAACTTCATATTTTATTGTCAATAGTGGATCTAAGGTTGTTGAAACTTTAGTTGTAGCAGGTGCTGGAGCAGGTGGTGGAATGGGTGGAAACGGAACTGGTGGAGGTGGTGGTGGAGCAGGTGGTGTTTTAACTTCTTCTTCAATTAATGCAAGTACAGGTTCATATGCCATTACTGTTGGTAGTGGTGGAAATGGAGGAAGTGGCACTGGAGGATCTGGTACTAATAGTGTTGCTTTTGGTTTAACCGCAATAGGTGGTGGAGGTGGTGGAACTAGACAGACTACTGGTAACAGTGGAGGTTCTGGTGGAGGTTCTGGATCGGAAAACGGTGGAAGATCAGGTGGTACTGCTGGACAAGGAAATAGTGGTGGATCTGGTGGAAGTGAAAATCATTATCCTGGTGGTGGTGGAGGAGGTGCTGGTGCTTCTGGTGGCGATGCAAGTGGAAGTACTGGAGGTAACGGTGGAGTTGGAACTTCAAGTTATTCAACTTGGGCAACAGCAACTGTAACTGGATCTGCTGGAAATTATGCTGCTGGTGGTGGTGGAGGGTGTCATAATGCAGGAATTATAGGAGTTGGCGGAACTGGCGGTGGAGGAAATGGTGGTACTTCTAATGGAAATAACTCTGGTAATCCAGGAACTGCAAATACTGGCTCAGGTGGTGGAGGAGCAACTACTGTTTCTGGTGGAGCATCAAATGGTGGTAACGGTGGTTCTGGTATAGTTATTGTGAGGTACACAATCTAATGGCATCAGCACAGATATCAGCAACGATTAGACCAGCATACGTATGGACAGGATCCGAATGGGTTCAAATTGGTGACGGTGGGTCTAGCAGTGAAGGTGGATCAAGTATATCAGTATCTGCATCTGCCCCAGTATCTGCTGTAGAAGGTAGTGCTTGGTTTGATAATACTGATGGAAAATTTTATGTTTACGACGGATCATTTTGGGTAGAATCAGCCCCAACAGATGCCGCATACGCTTCTTATAACAGATGGACAAAGGTCCTCTCAGGCTCTGCAAGCATGATTACAGGCCTTGGAGACAATGGGGTCACCTTAAACTATACCCCAGGCCAAGAAAGTGTCTATATTAACGGTATTTTCATTGATAGAGAGTCTTATACAGCCTCTTCAGGTAGTGCTATATCTTTTGATGAGATAGTATTTTCGGGGGATACAGTAGAAGTAGTTTGGTTAGATAATATTGCTATAGCAGATATTGCAAACATATATTTGAGAACTGAACAAGATAATTTATTCCTTACCCAAGTTTCTGCATCAAACACATATACTACTTTAACTCAGTTTAATAATATTGATTTGACTTCTACTATAAATACCGCCTCGGCTGCGGCTTATGCAAGTGCAAGTGCATATACTGATCAACAAATATCTAATATAGATTTATCTGCAACTATTCAAACAGCCTCTGCAGCAGCAGTAACTTATTTAGTAGACTCTGCACCAGGAACTCTTGATACTCTTAACGAATTATCGGCGGCATTAAATGATGATCCTAATTTTTATTCAACAATACAATCTGTTTATTTAACACAATCAAATGCAAGTGCTACATATTTATCACAATCTAGTGCTTCTACTATATATGAAAAATTAATTCCTTATTCTACTTCTACCCCCTCAAGTCCAGTAACTGGAGATATGTGGGTTGACTCAAACACAGTTCCTCCAGCATTAAAGGTTTATACTGGTAGTGCATGGGTTCAATTAGGTGCTGCTGTTGATGACTCACAAGCAATAATTGCAGGGAGGATGTTCGCATAATGAGTGGTATTCAAAGATTTATTCCAGGTAGACAAATTTCTAATCCAGAACAAATAAATACATTTGAAGCAATTGGTGGAAGTATTAGTTATGCTAGTGGATATAAAATTCACACATTTCAATCTGTTGGTCCAGATAATTTTACTGTAAGATATGGAAGAAAAGATATTGAAGTT
>Ga0247834_1003815_pt1 | contig 19880 bp, 19 predicted proteins | sample LaCruzMarch2015__8_FD_187118 | JGI IMG/M metagenome (GOLD analysis project Ga0247834, IMG submission 187118) | Freshwater microbial communities from meromictic Lake La Cruz, Castile-La Mancha, Spain - LaCruzMarch2015_12m | ecosystem: Environmental > Aquatic > Freshwater > Lake | place: Spain...
GCAAATGTGATACTGGGTACTATGGAACTTATTGCGAATTCAAATCTCCATGCAATGAGATTGAATGTGAGTGTTTGATTTATTACCCTAATTGGGTATCGTTGTTTGTGCAGTTTGTCCTCATAATCACGCCTGAACCACAACACTACAGCTGAAAAGGATGAGGACACTAAGCTTGCATTAATTGGTCACCCCGCTAATTTCCTCACAATCTATGGAAAGCCTGTCTACTTGATTAACAACATGAGTGGACAGCCAAATTCTCTCCTTCGCCTTGGTTATCCTGAATTTGATACAGGCGCTTTTACTGATGATGACTTTGTGTATTATAACAATGTTACTACCGAGTTCCAAGAGTTCATGGAAGGACCTTATTCTGTCATTCTAAAATATACTGGGCTACGTTGGCTTGGTAAGTCAAAAGCCAGCTTTGGTTGTACCACAATAATGAAAAAGATTACATTTTCTTATCAAATGCTTTCCTTTGCCATTTCTTTCCCCACGCCAACTAGGTTATATGATGCCAGAAGGAAAGTATTACTACAGTAGCACCGTAAGTGACGCCCCGGAGGAGTACCACGCGTAAGTTTCTTATCTCTATCTGTGCGACAAATTACTTACAATATATTCATATAACATTATTGTTCTCTGACTCATCATTGTTTCTCCTCCACCCATGATTTCTAAATCCTTCAGCTTCTGGGACAATGCCTTCAGTGGCCTAGGTGAGGCAGACAATTCTACATTCCTTATCAGTGCTCCAGCCATAGGCACATTCGATCCAGTCGGAGTTGACTTTTACGAAATGCGTCGTAGGAACGTCCCAAACAGTACCTTTGACTACGGTCCTATGGGCGTGCTCATTCCTCTTATTCCGTACCAGGGAAGTGGTTTCTTTCACTGCAGTTACTAAGAATGTTGACAGATGATCAATACTGTATAAGATGAATACTGGTGATGAGCGATGTTATTTGACCACAACAGTAGGGTGAAATTGTTTGTAGGTGTGAGAGTGTTTCAGTTTGTTTGTAGATGTTTAAACTATTGTTATGGAAGATATAACCAGCATGAATAGGATTCCGTGTTTAAAGTGTCATGCGAGAGAGAGTGGAAACGTGTTAAGTACTTTATATAAACTTGTCCTTTAATATCTATTCAAGAGCCTGGCATATCAAATGTAGAAGCAAATGACTCTACATCTTTTTTCAATATAGTCAGTTCCATCATCAAGTCATCATTCTCTTTCAAGGTCGTCTCAAAGACAGTTAACGATACCTTAATATTCCTTTCTTCGTTCTTGTTGGCGGCAGCAGCAGCAACATTCTGTACCTTCACTGCAAGTTGATAACCACGATGTAATAACTCTGCGACATATTCAAAATCAATAATCCCTAATCCTCGACTTGTAAGTGCTGGTGTACCTAATCGTACTCCACCCGGATTAATTGCAGACTTGTCACCCGGTATACTATTCTTATTCGCTGTCATACTTGCTAATTCAAGTATTCGTTCCACCTTGGAACCCGTCATACCATTATCATCATTACTTCTAACATTCCATAATACAATATGATTGTCTGTTCCACCGGTAACAAGAGTATATCCCCGATGTATTAATGCATCACCCAATGCTCTGGAATTCCTAACAACATTAGATGCATATATTTTAAATTCAGGTGTGGCAGCTTCACGTAATGCCACAGCCAATGCAGCAATTTGATGATTGTGTGGTCCACCCTGTAGCATCGGAAACACTGCCCGGTTAATACGTTCCATATATTCTGATTTTGCAAATATCATACCTGATCGTGGACCACGTAATGTTTTATGTGTTGTACTAGTAACAACATCGGCATATTCAAATGGTGATTGAGCGACGTTTCCAGCAACTAATCCTGATATATGTGCCATGTCCACCATTAGTAGTGCCCCGACCGAATTGGCAATTTGACGCATTCTCTCATAATTCCATTCACGACAATATGCACTTCCACCAGCAATTAATAATTGTGGCATAAACATGTTGGCACGAGATTGCATGTCGTCATAATCAATATACCCGGTAGTGGGGTTGACAATGTATGGAAGTGATTCAAAGTAAACACTCGTCGCGCTGACTTTACGTTTGGGCGTACGGAACCCATGTGTTAAATGTCCACCGCTGGGCAAGTCTAATCCCATGATACGATCATGTGGCTGTAGTAGTGCGGTGTAGGTGGCAAAGTTGGCTGGCGAGCCAGAGTATGGTTGGACATTGACACCCCATTCATTTGGGTTGAGATTGTATAGTGCTAATGCCCGGTCCATACAGAGTGTTTCGATGTCGTCAATGTATTCATTCCCACCATAATATCGTTTGCCCACTTGTCCTTCGCTATACTTGTTGGTGAGACAACTACCCAGTGCTTCACGTACAGCGGCACTCGCAAAGTTCTCAGAGGCGATTAGTTCGAGTCCCGTGTGCTGTCGTTTGTCCTCGAGGGTGATTAGACGATGAATTTCAGGATCGGCAGATTCTAAAATCGAATCAGACGAGGAAGAAGAGGCAATGGCAGTGCCAGCGGCTGAGGGATTTGTCGTCTTGTTTGCTTCGTCATGGATAGTAACATCGTGGGATGATGGAGACGTGGTTAATGATTCGACAATATCTCGAAGAGACGAGGCCCTCTTCGACGTCTGTCGTCGATCAACTACTGAATTAGAAGGAGGCGAAAATGATGAAACGACGACACGTGGTGATTGCACCGCTGCTAGAACGACAAGCAGTGCGGTGGACACCAACGACGCATGCCGACATCGTTTGGTCATCATGAAGGTTGATGCTCGTGTGTGTCGAGTCAGAATAATGATTAACCCTTGATAACCGTGGCAACTTTTTTCAGTACCGAGCCTACGTAGGAACTAGTGGCCAATTCAAGAATCTTAAATAGCGTTATATCGAGAATAGATGATGTCACAAAAAACGGCTGTCCATATATTAAACTATTAATATCTATGGATAGTCGACTATCAGAGATACCTAATCGCATTTCTACCCAGGACCTAACTCATCGTAGTAGCGGCGATATTAATGGTCAAAGTCAAAGTCTACTGGCCCGAAATTTACCGGAAATTGTCTATGTAAAGTACGTCCAGTCAACAAAGGGTTAATTACCATGAATCAAATCCAACAAACTTGAATTTCATTAATGACCCATACATCCAATCAAACACACATGCAGATCTCCATGACGGCAGGAACTATTCCAGGATCTTGAACAACCACCCCAAAGCAATCTGACAGAGAAATTTCCTTCCCAAGGCAAACAACTCTTAAATATGGCACCCCCTGTAGAAGAAGGAAGAAGAGGAGGTATCCATCGCCAACTCCCCATACATACTACTAAACCCCGGGTTCAACCCATAGATCATGAACACACCACCTAATGGTTTTGTAAATGGTAAGGTAGACAGCACGATCCAGAGTCAGAGTAGTCCTCAATGTCAACGCCAATGAAGAAGGAATCCAGATAATAAAAAGAATAAGCAACAGTAACCTTCTGTCCATCAAAGAAGGTGCGAAAGGTGCCAAAGATGCTGGTGGTGCATGGAAAATGAAAAGCAACAACCCCAAAGCGGAAGTGCTACCGATCATGTCTCCATAGGAAGAAATGTAGTTAATAATATTGACGTCTTTCGCCATCGTTGTGTAGCACTAGATGCTAGGAAGCCAATGACGATAGGATAGCTGTCTTCTTAGGTTATTTTCTACATAAATGTAATACATGAGTCTCGATTCCCATTCAAAATTCAAATCACTGTCCTATTATCACTGCCTAAGGGCATATGATAATAGTATCGTCCAGTACGGAATTCCTAAAACTAAACCCTAACCCTAAAGACCTGTCTATTAATTCGAATTTGTTTCATCGAGAAAGCGATAAAACCTCCGCACACAGTTGCAACAAAGCATGGCAAAATCGTTGTACTATGCCGGACCGTCTAGCACCCCCCACGACACTACCGCCGGAAGAATAGTAGTGCGGCCGCATTGCTCTTCGCTCACGTCTCGATCAAATACCGCTCTCCATCTTTTACAGCCCCTCTCTGGTTTTTCAGAATAACTTTGTACTTGCAATTGAACAAACGAAAGACTGCTCCATAACGATTGCCTGAGAATAAATAACCATCAACCAGCAACTGTCCAGCAGGTGCTGTACTATCCATCATGGCTGCAATTTTCTTCTCAACAATTTCAACAAGATGATGACCACTTTCTATCACAGTATCAACTGACTTTACAAGATTATATAGAACACAGTCTTGAATATCAGAGCAATCCACAGACGGTCTTGAAGACCATCTCAAGAGTTTTCCCACATGATGATTCAAGCATTGGAAGTCAAAACCGGGTAACATGTGGAGCTGATGCTGTCATTGGACACGTGTTGCCGTTTCTAATCCATGGATTTTTTTATTTGAAGTGAAAAGTAGATTATGACCATTTGCAAAAAAACTATTTGTTGATAGACCCGATTTAATGATCATTCACAGGCACCTAAAAGTAAACAACATTGCCAAACGCTAGTATAGGTGAGGTACATTAGAGATATCGTAAGGAAGTTTCCTTGCTGAAATAACCAATATGAATCTACGGCCAATCTCTCATTAGATAAACATATTTAACATTTGTACCACAGACCTAGGTAACCTATTGTTTAAACATCGCCCCCCAATTATCTACATAAATCACATCTTCACACCTCTGAGAATGAAAACAGAAAACTCGGATCCAATTTCGGATCTATATCTGAAAGCTTTTAGATTCATCATTCTTTCTTAATTCCTTTTCCTTATTCCTTCGTCGACGTGTAACCTCATCCACCAATACTCTCCGTCGTGTACTCTTACTACTGCTTCTAATTCTCGATTTATTGTTATTACCTGCAATTGCCATATCAAGATTCCTTGTACTCGTTAGGACGTCACGTACAAGTTCCTCAAGTACTACCGCCTTTGTTGTCGCCATACCACCTTCGTCTGTGCCATTAATCTTCTCTGCACTAGCAGCAGCAACCTTCTCACGTTGACAATAGGGAGATCCCACTCTCTCCTTTTGACTGTCAGACGTATTGTTATTGCTATCATTTACTGACTGTTGTCGAAGTTCGGTAAGTTCATTCCGTGTAAAAGGAATAAAGTCTGTACCTGACTTACCCACATTATTATATGAGGTAGTCACATCTTTGCTACTCTTGTTATTGACCTTGGCAGTCTTTACCGAACCATCAAATGTAGTTGGGTTGCTTGGGAGGTCAATCCTTGCTATATGGTCTGCTGTCGAACCAGTCTCGGACTCCTTTTGAGTAGAAATATATTTATGTGACGTACTTGGTCTCCGTGTGGGCACTTCAATCCCCTCGGACACGATATGATCTCGTCCATCCACGTGTATTAAGGTATCCGATGCGCGGGGTGTTTCGTCAATGATTGGTGATAGTAGACTTGAAGTATTCACTGTTGTCATTGGAGCTGCATCAGTGAAAGTGCCACCACCACCCTTCATCGTCATCTTCGTCATTCCGTCGTTGATGTTGCTGTCAATCACAAGAGCTGTTGGTTTCTTCTTCTTCCATTCACCGGGCATTTTAAAGCTTGACAACGACGGACGAACAATATCATCAAACTTGAACCGTTCAGATGATGATCGTTGACGTATGACTGTGGAATCCTTGCTGCTCATACTGCTATTGCTCTCTTTACTACAGCTTTCTTTGCTGTTAAGACGATGACGAATGTCTGTCACCAGTCCGATCTTCTGACTTTTAGTACTTATCGCTGAGGTGTTGTCGTTCGTTTCGTCTGTAACAACATTTGTTGGCTTCTTCATGTCTACTGCATGTACAGCAACAACATTCGCAGTCTTTAACATTGCACTCGATGTCTGATCGATAGCTACTTCCGTCTCTTGTTGTGGTTCCTCTTCTGGTAATTGGTTCAGAGGTGTCATGGTCCTTGTGGAAGATGCTTGGAGTGACAAGGATCCCATCGTTGCAGTCTCTTTTGTAATGTCTGAGACTACAGTGTTGGCCATACTCTTGCTTCGATCATGTGTTATGGTGTCAGGTAGAGGCCTCTTCTGGTGGGGCTTATTCTTGCTCCGGCTTAATTCCACACTTCCTGCATTCGTCTCGTCTTCGTCATAACTACAGCTATCATCGTCCAGGGTAATACTATTCGACGCTTTGGACCAGAATGACGAACGACTCTCAGGTGGCTCATAGGATGACTCCGATCGTGAATCTACTGTGGAGTCATCCTCATATTCGGATGATAGTATAGTTTCCGAATCATCGAATGACATCGATCGTCGTGACCTACGACCGCTTCGACTGTTACCACGCATACCTCGTCCACCTCTAACAGCACTGCGATGACGACTTCGACTACGACTTGGGCGTCTATTACGAGGTGACGGTGAGACACTGTACTTTTTCGAGCGCCCCGTTGCCTTGGGTGTTACCGTGCTCATTAGTCTACCCAAGAAGGACCCACGGGAGCTCGCTAGGAATGATCGTTGATCAAAGTATTGTGAATCCTGTGATGCCGCAGATGCCGCCGGAGAGAATGGCTTGCCTTCATACATGGTTGGACTTGTTGGTGGCGAGAATCCCTTATCTTGCTCATCTTGGGCAGCAGCACAGCAGCAGTTGACAAAGCAAATTAGACTAAGCGAAACGAAGACGAATAACCCAATGAGTAAATCAATGACTAAATCCCACTGCTGCTGGGTCCAGCTACTAGGTGGGCTTTCGTAGAATTCCCATGCCGTGGTATTGGCCGTGGATTCAAAGTCGTGGAATTTGGAGATAGCCGTGGTCTCCCAATTCTGAATCATGGAGACATACTTGGCCACTCGGTCATCATCGCCATGCGCATCATAGATCGATACGGAATCATCATCCGCAGTCGAAGATGCTACATATCCATCATCATCATTACTTGCCAATAGCCGTACATCGTCTTCGTTGAGGAGGGGGGACGATGAATCAGTGAGTTGAATCGGTCGACGCAATCCACTTTCAATGCCACCGCGATTTGTCAACGTTCCGCTTTGCTCTCCTGTAATCGCTGCTACTTGATTCACACCCCTCAATGATGATGAAGACGACGACGACGACGACGATGATGCAGCAGTAACCGTCACTGCCAACACCAGTGGCAAACGCCGCTTCATTCTTATTATCGTCGGCGGCACTGAATGAGATGTCTTGGGGGCCGTTCTTCTTGAGAGATTTTGGGCGATGTGACAAGAAAGGAATTCGATACAAACATACATACATATCTTCATTTTGAGCGAAAAACCCTAACCCTAACCCCCCAAACCCCAAGAATGTACATAAAAATACCAAAAAATCTAAGAACCTCATGTGCATCTTTGCCTTTGGAATATTGTTTCGCAACATTTACACGTTTAATGATCATCACCGTGCTGCTCCATCAAGCTAGGACGAGGTGGAGAATTGAAATTTAACATATAATTATTTTATGAAAATAACAATACAATACACCAATATATGTAGTCTAAATGAATGAGACATCCTAGTTCGCACGTTGCTTCTTTCTGACAGATCTGGCCCTTGCCTTTTCCCTTGCGATACGCTTTTTCATCATCTCCGCAAGTGCCGACTTGCCATCTTCGGTGAGATCCTCTGACAAATAGCTCTTGAGTAGGTGATCTTCGAATTTACCTATGCCTTTAATCGGATCATCAAACCCGTTGTTAAAGGTATGTAAACAAGTGGTTGTATAATAGCGGCTGGTAACCGTCCACTTGTGTACTTGGTCCTTCTTGCCATTAGCAAGTCGAAACAGTAGTTCACTCGATTTCTTGAATCCCTCATCTATTTTGGCACGATGATCTTCCAGCTCGGTCCCAGCCATGGGACCCTTTGGGATGCCACCTTTCGCCTCGCTTAACGCCACATGTTCCTTCTTCTTGGTACTCCCTTCCTCCATGCGTCCGAGTTTGCTGCCACCTTTCGCCTCGCTTAACGCCACATGTTCCTTCTTCTTGGTACTCCCTTCCTCCATGCGTCCTCGCTCGCAGCCACCTTTCGCCTCGCTTAACGCCACATGTTCCTTCTTCTTGGTACTCCCTTCCTCCATGCGTCCTCGCTCGCATCCACCACCCTTCACGCTTTTCTTCCCGTGGGCTACTTTTCTCGCCTCGGTCCAAAAGTCATTGGGTAGATGCCCCAGATTGTTCACCTCTCCACGATCGTACATTTCTTTGACTACCACAAGGTCTCGTTTGTGTACTAGTACAGGGGAGTTCGACGATGCTTTCTTGTTGCAACCCTTGAGTGCCTTCAGTACTGCGGCGGCAGCAGACTCCACAATTGCTTCAGCATCTTCTGGTGTTCCGTGAAAATTGCCTACAAAACACGAAGACTTTGCAGTACCAGGACCATTTGGCTTCCGGAACGCTCGATAACGGTCCTGAATGAGCTGACCATCTCTTGCGATGACAACCAACGTTTCCCAACTTCTTCTGTGTCAGATGGAGATCCAGCATGAATAGGAAAGATCGTCTCGGGTGAAGCTCCAGTGGTGTTACCTCCAACGAAGCACTGCGGAATTGCTTGAAATGGTGTCTTGCCTTGTCGGGGAATGAGTAGCACGTCATCAAGATCGTCAGCTTTGACCTTTACTGCAGCACGTCTATTGCCGCCCGAAGAACTCTTCCAACTATGGAACCGCATGTCCAGGTCTCGAATCAAATGTGATGAGCTCACTGCAAAATTATGACCTCCATCCCACGTCATAAGCACATGACAACAGTCCGCAGCTTCCTCAAGGACAGCAGCATGTGCATATGGATCGCAATGAAAAAGTTGATACACCAGGTCCTGGATCGCAACGTCGGAAAAGCCTTGATTCTTCATGATATTAGAAAGCAATGCAAATTGCAACGGCGCATTTTTCTCGAGGTCGGGGTCGACGTAATTTCCTTTCTCGTTACGTGTGATGTTACGAAGGACTCGATACATTCCTTCATCGGCCAATCCTTTGTAAAACGAGCGCACCCTTCGGGTGCTTCGGGTCATTCCTTCTCTCCACAATTCCAAGCCTAATAGCTCTACCAAATTTGGCATGTGTGGCTGATGGACGAATTGACCGACAAGATTCTCCATCGCGTCGTGCGACGGTGGAGAGTATGGCGCCATGGAGCTTGCTGTCAGAAATGGCAGTTTTGGCATGGCAGGGTTCGGATTCACTTCAGGATTCGAGCACTTCTCGATAATGAGCCGACGATGTTCCTTCGTCATGTGATCGACTGGGAGTTCTCGTTTGATAGGCCATCCATTGTAATCACTGAGCAATAAGAAATGACATGAGTCATAGGATTAAAATACAAATGACACGGTAGAGTATACGAACGCTGCATATCCACTTACGCTGCCTGACAATCGAGACATGAGTTCCGTGACATCATACCCTCAGTCGACTCCCACCTACTACACGCGACAAGACCACAGTCCTTATACGAGCACATGATCGGTTTGGATTTCTTTAACTCATTCAGGGTGAAAATCTTTGTCAGATCCCACCCCACGTTTGCTTCTCCATCACCGCCACTTCCACCAATCGTCGATGAGGCGACGCTATTCCAACAATGTGGGATGGCTAAAACAACATAAGAATGATATAAATGACAACATATTAGAAATAAGTTGGAATATAAGGATATAAAAGTATTTATTATTATCTTACCTTCGCCATCATCATCCCCCCTCTCATCGCCACTGTCATTGGAGCGACGAGAGAATGCAGCGGCGGCGGCACCGGTCGATGATGCGACGTCATTCACACTGCTTCCGTCGTCGCTACTACTATCGTCGCCTGTGAGATCAACAACCTTTGACGACATGTTGGAGCATACGAGTACGAATATCACGACCGTGTTGGGCAATGTATGATGATGGTGGAATCCCCTTTGGTAGGCAAATGAAGACGAGCGCGACGAGCAAGGAAGGGTAAGAATGACGGCATTGTGAATAATATAACAATCAGCAGAATTATTCGTGATCAGACACGCTATGACCGACGCCCAGAGGGGCACTATCGAATGAGCACGTACCTCAATCCCTACCAATTACGGCCCTACCGACGGATGCGTCGGACGATTGTTTTTTTTGAGGGGGAAGAGTGAGTGTTGATTAGGCGGGAATTTTCAGTCTAAACCAAGGCAATAGGGATGATGAGTAATCCAGCGGAATTTGAACAATATGCTCTCCCGTGCTTACGTACGATAGCAAGTGAATTAAAACGACGACATCCGAATGTACCACTAATGATATTCGCTCGTGGGGCATGCTATATGAATGAACAATTATCAACCATGGGGTACGATGTTGTTACTATTGATGGCAGTGTTGACCGTTCTGAGGCGCGATCTGTCGTGGCTGATCGTGCTGGATTACAGAGTAATTATGATCCAGGTGAACTCAGATCAGCAAAGAACGAGGGTCTTCTCAAACTACTAGCATGACTAATGTTGTTATTGTTATCAGACTTGGGCCGTAGGACAAGTACTTTTTCTGCCATGCTGTGACTTGACTGTGAATCCATTTTTTTCCTGAGAGATGACTCTGTCTCTTCTTTATCTTTATCCAACTTCTGAAGGCATTCTATAATCTTATTCTATTTTTCCTTAAAATACAATCCACTATTTTTAGCTTTTGCAATCATAATAGGAAGCAACGCCTCATAAAATGCTTCCATGTGACGTAGCCAAATGTTGGACAAACCATACCATCAACACCTTCAATTACATAATTATCATTAATGCTTGAAGGGCCTTGCATTGACATCTGGGGTGCAAGGATTGGCACACTATAGTAGATCCTTGAGCTCCAGTAGTGACTTCAGCCAGAGCAGCAGGCAGCAGGGTAAATAGTCATTATATTGTTATTGTTGTTGTTGTTACCGTATCTTCGATTGAGTAGACTGCCTTCTCTTTTGTAGCAATTATTTAACAGGAGTTTATGTTATTTGAAGGATGGATGAGCCCAGGAGAGCACGATAAACAAATGTTGTCTACTGCCGCACCTTTGTATGTGCAAATGGAGTGTATCAATAGTGAATATTGAGAAGAGAGATCAACAGAAGAGAAGCAGTCTAGTGTGCTATGACTACCAAGGGAGTTGGAGTGATGGGTGATGGTGGCATTGTTGATATTATTATTACATTTGATTGATTAGTCTGTGCGGCACCGTGTGGGTAGTAACGGATTCACAGCAGCCTTCTCTTTCTTGAGTATTATTATTATCAATTACGACGTGATGGTGGAGGTGATAGGAGTGGTGGTGAAGCTGTTCTGACGTGAATATAAACCAATTTGCAAAAGGAGGCACTTGTTTGCAAATGGGATGCATCCATTTGCAAATGGTATTACTCTATTTGCAAATGGATGCATCCCATATGCATAAACAGAAGTCAAATGCAGCTTCTTTCTTGAGCTGAGAGAAAAAATTGTAAAACTCGACATAGAGAGTAGGCAGAATCGATAGTAAGACTCGAGAAGCAATCGGCTAAACTAAGGAAGAAGCTTACTTATTGATAAGTCCTCATTCATGATAAGCAAAAGCAAATGCAATACTGGAAGGGATTCATCAAGTTTTGATGACCCAAACTTTTGAGCTAGAAATGGCAGACTCAGTAGCACCCAGCGACATTGATGCAGTTCTAACTGAGACTGAGGACTGAGGCATCATGGATCATGGGCCATTCGCTTGACCTATCATACAGTATTAAAAGCCTCTCCAGGGGCAGCTATATTTGGACAGGAACAGGATATGTTGTTTGATATTCTCTCCATAGCTGATTGGAATAAAATTGGAGACTATAGGCAACATCAAACTGATCTTAATAACTTATGTGAAATGTATTGTTTATGATTACAAAGTTGGCGACAAAATACTAGTACTATAGTACAGAAAATAGGTATTCTCCGCAAACAAAGTCTAGAAGGCAAAACAATGCATGGACTATTGTCTCAATTCATATGAATGAAACAATCAGGGTTACAGGGAAACAAGTCTGAAAAGCTTAATATGACAAGTAAAACCTTTCTGTGAAAATAATTAGAAACTTAAAATAGAATAGTTCACCAAAATATAATTAGTTGAATTGGATTAACACAAGTATGTCTCCTGTTGTACATGACGTACGCTGTTTGTAGTAATCAAAAAACTACCATCACATTATGTCTCTCCACATTGATGAGGGTTTTTTTCATAAGGTCTTCCTCCTTACCAGATGAGTTGTAACTGCTCAATTCTTAGTGCCAACACAAGATTTTAATTCCAAAATTGGTTTCCTACTAGGTTGATTCACCCGTGAACAACTAGGAACAAAGTATGTAGCTTGAGCGGAGATGATACATTGCTTGGAAGAGTATGTATACAGATGCATGGTGAGTACGTAGATAGCTAGGGCCATTGTGGCGTTAGAGAAACCGAGAAGGTTTCTTGCATTCAAACTTGAGCAAGGCTTGTGTCTTGTTTGTGTGAGAGACTGATGAATGGACAACTCAAGGACGAGTAACAATAACAACGCTGGTAATAACATCGCCACATTGCACTGGGACAGTCAATTGGTTAAGTGGAGAGGATCACGAGGCACCCTCCCGCCTCTCCCATTCCCCCACAACGATTGAATAACCGTGAGTCGCATGTTTATTTATAGATTACGTGTAGTTCAATGGTATTAGACTAGAGTGGTGGGGAGAGGTGGTATTATGTGATAGAAGATCATTTTTTGATCAGCCTGTGTAACCCCAGCCTCATGTCCAGAATAAAAGAGGGCTGGAAATTATATGCAAGAGGAAGTAAAAGACGTAATTGTAACTTTTCTTCATTTGTCTATTAAATGGTGTGTGGATTGTGAAGGAAAATACAACTGCCCAATGCTGTGCTGAGTGCGGGGAGGAGGGGGTGCTAGTCTCAAGACGTGTAAGTCATGTATGCTTGTCAAGTATTGTGACGCCAATTGTAAAAAGAGTCATTGGCCAAAGCACAAAGCTGAGTGTAAAATACGTGCTGCTAAACTACGCAATGAGGCTCCGTTCAAAGACCCGCCATCGAAAGAAGAATGCCCCATTTGCTTCCTAGTACTGCCTATAGAATTGATATCTTGTGTGTCACTTCCACTTGCAACAATATCGTTCATATCGATTTTCGACTTTGCTGAAGCAAATGATGGGTTGGCAAAGAAGGCTCTTGAACTGTATTATACATGTTGTGGAAAGAGCATTTGCAAAGGGTGTGTTTATTCATTCTGTGAGTCTGGAAGCAATGGAAAGTGTCCATTTTGAAATTTAGAGTGAATCAGCAAAACAAACAAAGAGGTATTAAAGTTTCGTGAAGCGGGTTAATGATGCTGGTGCGATATGATGTGCACTGGCTAATTATGGTTTGCAACAGGATTGGACAAAAGCAAAGGAACTATATGCTAGGGCTGTGAAACTAAGTTCCAGTGATGCACATTATCCGCTTGGTAGCATTTATGATGAAAGTGAAAGGGGAGATTTGAAGAAGGCCAAGATCCATTACGAAGAAGCGGCAATTGCTGGACACAAAACAGCAAGATACAACATTCAACATTGGAACGATGGATTATAAATCAGGAAATTTGGAACAAGCTTTGAAGAATTGGAAAATTGCTGCGTCAGCTGGGGATTACACTGCCATGCATAACATGACAATAAAATTTGAAGATGATGCTGTCAGCAGAGAATCAATCGAGTCAACTTTGATGGAGTACAATAGTATCTGTGCCAAGATGAGAAGTGAAGCCAGAGACGCTAATATTGGAATAGAACAACAGCTATTTTAGTTGTGTCAATTGGGTATACCGCTACGGGTAGGGTGACAACTGAGCATTATGTTTCACGGTAGGGTTCTCGGTTGGCTCAGGTGTGACAGGCGCAGGTGTAGGGTTCTCGGTTGGCTCAGGTGTGACAGGCGCAGGTGTAGGGTTCTCGGTTGGCTCAGAGGTGACAGGCGCAGGTGTAGGGTTCATGGTTGGCTCAGAAGTAGGGTTGCAGATATCAACAATCTTACACTCTTCTCCACCAGCAAAATTCGCAGTACAGCAATCATCAATGGTATCATACATAGTGCCATCATCATATCCATCATTAGTACACTTGTTATACTTGTTATTCACCACACCTCCGAGATGGTTAGGGTTGGGGTACTCCTTGCGCAAGTAGAACTTGCGACCCTCGCACGGGGTAGGGGCAGCGGTTATTGGTGAAGAAGTAGGGTTCTCGGTTGGCTCAGAGGTGACCTCCTCTTTGCAAACAATACGGTAATATCCGCGACCTTTGGATCCCTTAGAACCATACTCAGAGTAATAGCGAACAGAATAATGTCCTCCATGCTCAGAGTAGTAGTGATGGTGGTGTGTATTGCTAACCCTACGAATACCATTTTTCTTCTGGAGGGCGTGTTCCTCTACGATCGAGTGAGGTAAGGAATCATTGACAAAGGAAGGGTGAGTGCGGATTGCGAGGTATATCAGGCGGGTTTTCAGGTGAAAAATATGTTCCGGTACGACGGCTTCCACTTTCAAATCTAATGAAGGAGAGAGAGAACACACACTACTTACTCCTGTAGCCGCCCCCAATTTTGACACACTTCTCCATGGTATGATGCTCACCACCTCTTCCGGTGTGATGAGTATGCGCAAGCGACGCAACGGAGTTGCGGGTGACACTCGCCTGCTGATATCCGACCGACAGGCCAAGTACGATGGCGACGGCAGCGCCAGTGGCCACACCGACTACTATTTTTCTGAGCTTTCTTGAAATCATTAATTGGAGTTCGTCTGAATGAAATCCAAGATGATGTCGTGACAATAAAATGATATGATACGACCAAGATACGACCGTTCTTGGACAAATTTACATCTAAATAGGCGGGGGTTTTGTTGAATTCAGCGCCGAAAGACAAGCTGATTCAATTCTGAACAAACAGTAGGATATTTTCGGACGGGAAAGTGAGAGGGGATTCTTTACACCACGCCGAAGAACAAAAGTGTTAGGAATGAGGTTGTACGCTATCGTACCATGGACGATCGGAGGGAACAATTGAGTGGCTCGCAGTGAGCTGTGTGCGGTTTTTCTGAAAAGTACAAACGAATGCCTCCAGAAGTGAAAGTATCGCGTTCGGTTGGGAACATGAAACGCCACATTTATTATCCTTACCTTGGGGAAGTGAATGAACAAAAGCAACAATGGCAGTAAAACTAAAATTTCTATATCTTAGACTGTCCAGTTACGACTATTCTACTAAAAAACTCTTACGGTCCTAGCTGCACTCTCTTTCCTCTGCCGCTTGTTGACACTTTCATACAATACTATGTTGTTTTTTTACTTTTCAATACACTTCTCTCTCTCTCTCCAGACCTTTATCCCCAAGACTTCTTCTCGGTTTCACAAGTAATATCCAACCAAGTTATGCTTCTCCCGTGCCTCAAGTAATCGATCAACACCACCATCTCCATTCTTATTATTATTTCTCATCTTCATCTTTCGTTTATTTGTCATAGTAATTTTTGGTTTAGCAGTAACATCTTTAACGTTCTTGTCCCAACTAACACATCGTTCGAGTTGACTATTATTAATAATATTATTACTTACCGAACTTACCATACTAGCTGGACTTTGCTGTTGTTCTACTGCCGAAGACAATAACAGTGATGCTGCTGGAGATGATTGGTACTGATTCTGTAAACGTATGTCTGGTAGTGGTGGTCGTTGATGTTGTTCCTGTTCCTCCATTGAGGTCGACTCCTCCCATGAATCGACTGGTTTGTGCGTGGCACTTCGTTTACGCATTACTGATACATACTCAACTAGAGAATCGGTCGTATCAAGATTGTCATAATCAGGCCCTAGGTCTACACTACTAGCCTCATCACTTCCCTCGTCGGTACCATCATCACGACTATTGTTGTTGTTGTTGCTGTGTTTGCTACTGCGGATTTTACGTCGTTTAAAGTATGACAATGGCAACGCACGTCGGGGTGATGTATCATCAACGTCTTGTATACAGCAGCAATGTAAGCAAAGTAAGATTGATAATGATAGTATAGCGAACAGACCAAGTGATATGTCGAATACCAATTCCCACTGTCGACTTGTCCATTGACTTAATGGGGTGGAGTAGAATTCCCATGCGGTAGTATTGGCAGTACTCTCCCATGAATGTACTTTAGTAATGGCATTACTCTCCCATGCCTGTATTTTAGAACTGACAATGTATGCCGTGTTTGCTACCTTGCTTGTATTGACTGTGATACTCGATGGGACGCTGGTGGTGTCGGTTGTAGACGCCTCTTCGACGTTGTCATATTGCAACCCTGCCACCCATGCATTGTATGACACATCATCATCGTAGAAGTATCGAGCCTGCTTTACTTCATCGTCTTGCTTAGAGTAGTAATCAACCTGATTGGCATCGTCTTCTTTATAATACTCGATCTGGTCATCATTCACAAGAAACCTTTCCATTGAGTATGAATGTTCCTGTTGCTTTTGTTCGTCGCGCTGCGCGTCTCGACTACGTCGCAAGCCAACGCTGCTTCCAACAGCTTCCTCTGATGACGACGATGATACTATTAACATCAACGCGAAGATGTTCTTCATGTCTAAGTAACAAAGGCTCGGCTAGGCTATCGTTTGCAATGTCGGCAGCAATCACATCATCTTGTCTTGGAAAATTCAGCGAGAAACGCGAAGGCGCCGACGACCCGCCTTTTACACCACGAAATCCTTACCTTCCACATCAACTCGAATCCGCAAACATGTCGGACTTCGCGGTACCCGATAACGTTAAGATGGTCATATCGACCCTGTCGGTAAAGGATCAGGGTGAGTAGTAGACATCGTGTTTTTTTCGTATATGGCTATTGTGGACGGCGCCCAGACTGCCACGTCGAATTTAATTGGGGCAATGACATTTGACGATACATATATGTGTTAAATTTTATTGTTTTATTATATATTGAAGCAGAGAATCATCGATACTCGGTGCTGGGTTATAGGATCGATGCAGGTCCTGGAAAGTTAGAGTCTTGTCCCTTTTATCATAACCTCCTCAGCTGCTCACGCTCGTTACTTTTTTTTCATCTTTCATTTTTTTTTACTCCATTCCCCACTCTCAAAAAAAACAACAATACATCGACAGTTGTCATACGAGCCTACATTGCTGGTTTACGTGATCAGTTGAAGGAATACAAGCTCCAGTCAGAAATTAAGCCTGCTGCCGCTGCAGAGGAAGATGCGCATGCGCACTACCACGGTCATGAGAAATGCACATCTAGTCATGGGCATGAGGACCATGATCATAAGGCACATGATCATAAGGAGCATGATCATAAAGGGCATGATCATAAGGGACATGAGCATGATCATGGTCACGCAGCAAAGCATGTAGAGGAGGATGCACATGCACACTACCACGGTCACGAGAAATGCACATCCAATCATGGGCATGAGGACCACAATCATGCTGCAAATAATGATTCACATGATCATGGACATGGACATTCAGCAAAGATGGATGTAGATGAACCAGAGTGGAAAAAAAGAGCACGCGATAGCGGGGCAGATGCATTAGCGGCACCATTTGGTGGGACTTGGACTACTGAATCATCATTGGATGCTACAAAGTAAATTCTGATAGGATGAGTAAGCAACAATGTGGGGAGGGAAAAGTATTCATGATGAGAAGGAAGGAGCATCATCATCATTATTATTAAGTCGAGAGATTTGGAATTTAGCTGCATTTTTTAGACGGTCTTTCTTCCAGGGAATTGTTGGTTTTTGTTTTACACTACACAGAACATACCAAGAAGTAATTAGTGCGAGGATTATGTAATTATAATCCATATAGTAATTATGAAATCCTACTATTCAAATGAGTAATATCTAATTGTGTTGCGGGGGTTTATGTTTTTGTGCGGGGGCTGACTTACGTGCAAAGATGATAAACCTTTTATGAATTTAATTATTCATGATAATGCACAAAGAGAAAGACTCACACACATTCATCTATTGCCATAATCGCCAGGATTCCAACTTTCGGCCATACGATGGACCGACCCTTTCCGACGTGAATTAGCACTCACTCCTCCACTCCCAACAATCCGATCCTTCGAATCGATAGCACTCGACGCTGGCATACCAATAAATTCACGCATTGCGCCCATGAAGAATTGTGCACGTCCAATAACAACTGTCGCGCCTTTATCTTGTATTACATCCTCATCGTCGTCGTCTAACCATGCCTCAATACTAGTAGGTGCAGCTGTTGTTGCATCTTTCATGCTGTTGTCACTATCATTAATTGCTGATGAGTAAGAGTTGTTCTCATGTGCGACCATACGTTGATACTCTCGTTCGGCCAATGAGAATATTTCATTATAGTTGATCGGCCGTTTCTGTCCATTGTTAGTATCATCGTTATCGTCATCAACATCATCCATAATCATAGATAGAGATGCATCATCCATAATCATAGATAGAGATGCATCATCCTCCATTATTGCCTCCTCTGGTTCTTCACCACGAAGAGATATCATAACATCACAGCCGTATACGCCTCGACGTGAAGCATCATCGACTTCGCCAGAAGAAGATGATGATGACGATGCCGACACTGACACTCTACTCCTACTGCTACTATCATCAGCGTCATCCTCTCCCCTCCTATTACCACCACTGTCCTGTCGCGATATGAATTGTAAATCGGTTACATTAAAACATAACGGTTCCCACGATTTTTGCATAACTCGTGCAACCTTGACCGCCTCAGCCACAGTGGCAAATCGTCCAATCGGTAATAATGGTCGATATTGTTGCTTACTTCTATTCTCTTGTGGTAAACGTTCTACATTACTACCACTGCCACTACTACTGCTTACGGTACTGGAGGGTGAATAGGGATCATATTCGGAATATAATTGTGTACATAATAATGATCGGAGTGCTATTAATTGTTTAGTCGATGATTCGTTGGGTGATAGATATACTACACATGGACCATTGTACGATGATGATGATGAAGATGAAGAAGAAGATGATGATATTGAGCCACCCTTCTCATAATTGACATCTTCAGTCAAGTTATTATTTTCTTCTATCCCATCATTATTATTGTTGTTGCTATTGTTGTTGTTGTTGTTGTTGTTGTTGTTGTTGTTGTTGTTGTTGTTGTTGTCGTTTTCATTTCTCTGTAATAATTTCTTACGTTCACGTGCGCGTTTCCTTTCCATACCCTTACGTTCTTCATCTTGTATTAATTTCCGTCCTTCCATTATACGTGCATGATATTCATCTTCCTGCGTTGTAGTTGTAGTTGCCGTTGTTGCTATATTTGTGGATCCCCAATCACCATCGGCGGGTTCCACGCCCACTGGCCACCGTCGTCGTCCACGTTGTCGTCCTTCCTTTTCAAATCTATCAATCCGATCATCTAATATTTCCCAATGCGGTAGTATGAGTATAGAGTCGAGTATGACTTCGAAGGAATGTAGTAAATCAATCTTTGTCGTGCTATCGTCATTATTGCTTGAATAGGTATCAATCCATTCGGCCAATTTGCCAGCCTCGCTTGCAATGCGTTCCACTGGTACGAACGGATGGAATAATCGTATAGCAGGTGGCCATTTGTAATAACTACCATCACCTGCCGCATGCCGTGCACGTTGGATAGTATCCCATATGTCGGAGGGGGGGATGATACATAGCGCCGTTGACATTGTGGATGAGCTTGTTTTTGCTGCCGTTACCGTCGGTGATGACGTGGACGGGGTTGGTCGACGAC
>Ga0247834_1003818_pt1 | contig 19853 bp, 22 predicted proteins | sample LaCruzMarch2015__8_FD_187118 | JGI IMG/M metagenome (GOLD analysis project Ga0247834, IMG submission 187118) | Freshwater microbial communities from meromictic Lake La Cruz, Castile-La Mancha, Spain - LaCruzMarch2015_12m | ecosystem: Environmental > Aquatic > Freshwater > Lake | place: Spain...
CACGAAAACAGCATCAACAAGTTCAGTTGTATTTGGAGAAATTACGTCATGTAGCATGCTGCCAGGTGTTAATTGAAGCAAAAATTATTGAAGTGACTCTTAAAGATGAATACATGAGCGGAATCAATTGGCAAACATTGGGCACAAAAGGTGATTTAGAAATTACCGCTAATTTCGGCGAGATGGCCAGAAAAGGTGCATTTTTAGACCCAGGAGCTTCTCAAACAGATATGGTCAGTTTTGGCGCAAAGGGGTCTAAATTTTCCGCAATAGCAAATACGCTGCAGGAATTTGGATTGGTAAGAACCTTATCAAGTCCACGTCTCACTGTTATGAATAATCAAGCGGCTATTCTAAAGGTTGCGCAAAATAAAGTGTATTTCAGGCTTAACTACGACAAAATGTATAATTCACAAAACAATGCGCAAAGCACCACCGTTTCAAGCGATATTCAGACAGTTCCAATCGGCTTACTAATGATGGTGCAGCCATCAATTGACCCCGAAACTGGAGAAATTATATTATTTTTAAGACCAAGCATTTCACGCTTAACTCAATCTGTAGCAGACCCTGCAATTGATATTGCTTACAATGCAGGAAATACAACAGGCAGTGTAACCAAAGCACCTGTTCAGTCAATGATTCCAGTAGTTGAAGTGCGAGAAATTGATTCGGTATTAAGACTAAGTAATAAAGAAATGGCCGTTCTGGGTGGGTTAATGGAAGTACGCTCATCCGAACATAAGCAAGGATTACCAGGACTAGATGAGGTCCCAATACTGCGCGATTTAACCGGCAGCTTAACCGAAGGTGATACAATTGTAGAACTGGTCATTGTTTTAAAGGCAACAATTATGGATAATGGTGCCACGCCAGATGGAGCTGACCACCGATTAATGGATAAATACACTACAGACCCACGACCGTTGAAATGAAAATTATAAATAATCCACCGACATTTAAGGCTGTTTTTTTTGACTGGGATAATACCTTAGTTGACACTTGGCCAATTCTCTTTAAGGCCACTAATGTTACATTAAAGCACTTTGGATTATATGAAGTAAGCATGGAAGAAGTAAAAATTAGAGCTAGGCTTTCTTCCCGTGAAAGCTTTCCGAAGATATTTGGTGATAATTGGAAAGAAGCTTTGGCCGTTTTCTATCAAGCAATTCACGAAAATAAAAATGATATAAAATTGTACAAAGGAACAATGCCTTTGCTGCAATCACTAAAAAATTCTGGGCATATAATAGCCATTATTAGCAACAAAAAAGGTGACTTGCTACGCGAAGAAATCAAACAGTTTGAAGTGCCAACTGACTTGACTCTTGGTTCAGGAGACACTCCTTTTGATAAGCCTCACCCAGAGATGGGACTGCTTGCTCTAAAGCAATTAAACTTACAACCAAGTGAAGCTGTGTACGTTGGTGACAGTATTACTGACTGGTTGTTTGCTAAGAATCTAAACATGGCCGCTATCGCCATAGGCAGAGATGACTATGATGGGCAGTTACTTGCGCGATTTAATTCGATTGATGAGTCTATTGAAAAAATGATTGATCATTTAAAGATGAAAAAGTACCATGTAGACTCTGTAATATAACAATGGGAAGGTATCATGATTAATCAAAAATACACACTGTCTCCCGTTGTCGTGGTCGTGACTGTGGCGGTCTAACCGCCCTGATTCAACTTTATCGCTATTTATTTCATAATTTTTCAGGAGTTACAGTCATGCGTCCATCAATTTTTATACTTGGTTTTTCAATATTTGCTATGTTTTTTGGTTCAGGGAATCTTGTTTTTCCTATGCAAATTGGTAGCAATTGCTTAAATCATTGGGGAGTTGGTTTTTTAGGCTTATTAATCAGTGGAATACTCATTCCTTTTGCTGGTGTTTTTGCAATTAAGCGTTATCAAGGCTCATATGATCAATTTTTCAAGGAACTTGGTTTTGGCGCAAACATTATCATTCCTTTAATTTTATTGTCTCTTTTAGGTGCGTTTGGCGTTGTTCCACGTTGCATAACCGTTGCTTTTGGTGGATTTCATGTACTTGAACCAAACATACCATTATGGACATTTTCACTTGGCTTCACTTTAGTTTGTTTTTTAACAGGCCTAAAAGATACGCGCATGCTAAACATTATCGGAAAATTCATGACTCCTGTTAAGCTTGGCACGCTTGCGTTAATTATAATTGCTGGAATTATAGGCGCACCATTTTTACCCAACTCTACACACACATACGAAAGTGCTTTTAAGCTTGGGTTGTCTCAAGGCTATCAAACTATGGATCTAATTGCTGGATTTTTCTTTTCTGCTCTTATCTTTAATCATGTACAGCAACAATGCAAATCAACCACCGATCCTCAAACTATTTTTTGGATATCAGCGAAAGCAAGCTTGATTGGAGCGTCTGTTATTGCACTGGCATATGGTGGACTGGTTTATTTAGGAGCTTCTTATGCCAGTATTATACAAGCAGCACAGCCAACAGAAATGTTACCAACTTTAACAAAACATCTTCTTGGCAGCTACTCTACAATAGTTATTGCTTTCGCAATGGGCTTTTCATGTCTTACAACTGCAACAGCATTGAACAATTTGTATGCTAGTTTTTTACACAAGCTATTCAAACTACAGGATAACCATTTTTATTATGTATTAGCCGCTACAAGTTTTATTTCTTTTTCCTTATCATTGTTAGATTTCAAAGGAATTTCTGCATTCTTAACTCCAATTTTGGATGTTATTTATCCAGGGTTAATCATCTTCACCGTTGCATCCTTGATTCATCCTCACCCACATGTTTTGAAACGCGTAACATTTTATGGAATTACTATAGCGATGATCATTTTTAAATTAATTTAGCACGATCTAATCTTGATTCTTTTTTGCCGACAAAGTACATTACGGTAACGATTAATAAATTTTGTGAAATATTATGTTGTCTCGTCTTCTTGGTTACCTATCTGCTGACATGGCTATTGATCTGGGAACTGCAAACACTTTGGTGTATGTGAAGGGCAGAGGAATAGTTTTAAATGAACCTTCAGTCGTTGCTATAGCCAGTCGTAACGGACGTCAACAAGTTTTAGCTGTCGGCGAAGAAGCAAAAATGATGGTTGGCCGCACGCCCGGAGGCATTCAGGCAATCCGCCCATTGCGTGATGGAGTTATTGCCGATTTTGAGATTGCACAAGAAATGATTAAGCACTTTATTCGAAAAGTGCATAATCGTCGCAGTTTTGCAGCACCGCAAATTATTATTTGCGTTCCTTCAGGCTCAACTCCGGTTGAACGTCGTGCCATTCAAGACGCTGCGGAAAGCGCAGGCGGACGTCGAGTATATTTAATTGAAGAACCAATGGCAGCTGCTATTGGGGCAGGAATGCCGGTCACAGAGCCTACTGGCTCTATGATTGTAGATATTGGTGGAGGGACCACTGAAGTAGCCGTGCTATCTTTAGGTGGTATTGTATACGCAACATCGGTTCGTGCTGGTGGAGATAAAATGGACGAATCCATCATTAACTATATTCGTCGTACACATAATCTCTTGATTGGTGAAGCAACTGCAGAAAAAATTAAGAAGAAAATTGGTTCAGCTCTTGTAATGCCTAATAGTGAAGAGACTGTCCTTTCTATCAAAGGACGTAGCTTAATTAACGGCATTCCAAAGGAAATTGAAGTCAGCCAAAAACAGATAGCTGAAGCATTGACAGAAGTTGTTGCGGCAATAGCAGAAGGTGTAAAAACAGCACTTGAATGCACAGCTCCTGAATTATCAGCGGATATTGTTGATCGTGGAATTGTAATGACAGGCGGCGGAGCTCTTTTAAGAAATCTTGACAAAGTTATAGCAAATGCAACCGGTGTTCCTGTTTTTGTTGCAGAAAATCCATTAAACTGTGTGGTCCTTGGAACTGGTCGTGCGCTTGAGGAAATGGAAGCATTACGTACCGTTTTAGTAAACTCTTACTAATTGATGTGGCATCGTGCGCCGGATTTTAATCCTATTTTGCGCGGCATCTGTTTTATATTTGAGCGTAAGTTATTGGTATTTTCCAAATAGTCCTTACGCTCACTATTCACTTCAAAATTTGTCATCTCCGCTCCTTCGTTCAATAGGAACATCAAATCGTTTTTTTGGAAGCATACCTCGTATTTTCAACGATATTCATTATTGGTTTTCATCTCGCACATATTTGCACAGCCAACTTAAAAAATTAGAACAGCTTGAAGATGAGCTTCGACAAACAAAACTAGATTTGGTGATATCACAAAAACTTATCGACCAACTTGAACCATTAACATATTTCAAAACTCCCAATCTCTTTAAGAGCACCACTGTTCGCGTTTATGGTTCACCCATCGGTTTCTATGATGCTCAGCTCATCACCTCTTCTTCTGCTAATATAGTTATGAGAAAAGACGATATTGCAGTGAGTGAGAAAGGCTTAGTGGGCCGAGTTGTTGAAGCATCCAGTCGTATTCTTCGTATTATGCTCATAACGGATATGGCATCACGAGTCCCTATTAAAATTCTTGAAACTGGTGAAAATGCCATAGCTGTTGGAAACGGCACCTCTATCATGTCATTGGAACATTTACAAAGCAGAGAGATGATAACAAATAGCTACAAACGCCCTACAGAGGTAGGAGATATCCTTGTCACTTCAGGTGTTGGAGGCATTTTTCCACCCGACATTATGGTGGGAATTGTAACTGCTATAAAAGATGAGGAAATCTCTGTAAAGCCATTTGTATCATTTCATACACTTGAAATAGTAAGAATATTATATGACCACCTGGCAGCTTAAACTCACCACATTCTTATGGCGGCTCATCTTTTTTGCATGCTGCAACGTTTTCGATGCATTTATCCTTTTCCAAGGCATAGGATTACGCTTACAAACGGCATTGATAGTTCTGTATCGCTGGGTACTGTATACTCCCCGTTCTGGAGATTTTTTAATTTTAATAGTCTTTGGTTTTTTTTGGGATGCTATCTACCACTTACCTTTTGGATTTCACAGCTTTTTGATACTTGCTACGAGCATTGTGCTCTATACGCAAAAACGTTACCTTCAAGTCAGCCATCAATACATGCGATGGCTCGTTTTTTTAGGAGTACTGATTTTGGTCAATCAGGTTGAATATGCACTACACTTATTATTAGGCCAACAAATTGTTTTTTCGTTTATGCTTGCTTTAAGCATGCTTATAACTTTTTCCTTGTATCCCTTTGTCTTTAAGTTTTTGCAGCACTATGATAGATGAGTCCTTTAGTCATGTTTTTAAACGCAGAAGCTTTCTTTTAGGCTTAGGTAAGGGCATACTTTTGACTGGGTTGCTTGGAAGACTGATTCATTTACAGATTTTCAATCGAGATTACTATAGAACACTCGCTGATCGTAATCGTATTCAAACTCGTCTCATTGCGCCGCCTAGAGGGCAAATTATTGATAATACTGGAAAAGTCTTAGCAATTAATCAAAATGTTTATCGCTGCTTGATGACTCCTGATGCAAATATAAATGTTGAAACTGAGATTAGCATTTTGCAATCTCTGTTAAATTTAAGCACAGAACATGCAAAAGAACTGAAAAAGCAGCTTACTCAGCAATCAAAAATTGCATCCATCGTTAAAGAAAGCCTTACCTGGGAAGAGATGGCAGCACTTCAATTAAAGCTTCCTGATTTACCAGGATTACTCATAGAAAAATCTCAAATAAGACAATACATGTATCCAGAAATTTTATGTCATACAATTGGGTATGTAGCACAAGCTTCCCAAAAAGATTTAGATGAATATAACGTTGAACCCATTCCCGGACTACGCATAGGAAAAAGCGGATTAGAAAAAACATATCAAAATACTCTTAATGGAAAACCAGGAATGCAGCGCGTGGAAGTCAATGCAAGGCGACGTATTGTCCGAATTATTGATCACACCTCGCCAAAAATTGGACAAGATTTGCACACAACTATAAATATTGCACTTCAAGAGAAAATCATTGAGATTCTAGAGCCTTATCGAAATGCCAACGTAGTCGTTATGGATGTTCATACAGGCGCTATAAGAGCTATGGTTTCCAAACCTGGGTATGATAGTAATCTTTTTGTGTCAGGCATTAAAAAAGATGATTGGAAAAATCTTTTAACTCACGAAGATAAGCCTCTTATTAACAAAGCTCTTGCTGGACAATATCCCCCTGGATCAATCTTTAAAATGATAGTAGCTTTAGCTGCCCTAAATGAAGGTATTGTCGATCAAGAAAGTCATATACATTGCCCTGGACACTATAATCTAGGAAGCAATCGTATTCATTGCTGGACGTGGAAGAATGGAGGTCATGGGACAGTTAACCTGGAGAGAGCCATTGCGGAATCATGTGACGTCTATTTTTATCATTTAGCTTTAAAAATTGGCTCCTTAAAAATGGTTGAAATGGCTTCCCGTTTTGAACTCGGTCAACTAACAGGTATTGAACTAAGTGGTGAAAAAAAAGGATTAATTCCAAGTCCTGAATGGGCAAAGTTTCGCAAAGGATTTTTTAAACAAAAAGGGCAAGCCTTAAATATTTCAATTGGACAAGGAGTCGTTCTTTCCACACCATTACAAATGGCACGAATGATCGCCATGCTGGTCAACGGAGGGAAAATTATCACTCCTCATTTAGTAAAAACTGAAGTCACTCATCCAGAAAAATTTGTTGAGGGAATTGAGCCTCATTGGCTGGAGTGGATCCAACAAGCGATGAGCAAAGTTGTTAATGACCCGAAAGGCACAGCTCATAGAGCAAATCCAAATTTAAATGATTGGAGCTTTGGAGGCAAATCAGGAAGTGCTCAAGTTTGTCGCATTACAATGCAACAACGGGCTGATGGAACTTATAAAGATTTACCCTACCATTTAAAAGACCATGCTATTTTTGTTGGTTATGCACCGATAGAAAAACCACAACACGCTGTAAGTGTTGTGATTGAACATGGTGTAAGTGGTGGTGGGGTTGCAGGTCCAGTAGCAGGTCAAATTTTGCAAGCAGCAAGACACCTATATGTTTGATATTAGGCGCCTATTTCATGTAAACCGCACTGTTCTAGGCGTAATTATAGCCATTGTTTTTATCGGGCTTGTCACCTTGTTTTCAGCGGCAAATGGCAGCATACATCCTTGGGTTATAAAACAGCTTTTAAGATTTCTTCTGGGGTTAATTATTTTTGGCGTAATCGTAGCAAGCGATTCTAGATGGTGGTCACAACATGCTTATTCAATTTATGCCGTTGTTTTGGTCATGCTTATACTGGTTGAGCTTATGGGATTTGTGGGCATGGGTGCTCAACGATGGCTTGATTTGTATATATTTAACCTACAGCCTTCTGAGCTTATGCGTGTAGCTCTTATTTTGGCATTAGCTCGCTATTTTAGTTTCTTAGAAGCAGATGAAGTTCAGCGATTTAAAAATTTAATTCTTCCATTGATGCTAATCTGCGTTCCAATGCTTTTAGCTATGCGGCAGCCTGACCTCGGCACGGCAATACTATTACTAAGCTCTGGACTTGCTATATTTTTTGTAAGTGGTGTGCCCTGGTGGTTTTTCACTGCAGGATTTGTAACTGTAATTTGTGCTGTGCCCATTTTATGGAATTTTTTATACGATTATCAAAAAAAGAGAATCCTTGTGTTTTTAAATCCGGAAAGCGATCCTACACATGCTGGATATCATATTTCACAATCAAAAATCGCCTTAGGATCAGGAGGGTTTACTGGAAAAGGCTGGCTTAAGGGCACGCAAAGTCATTTGAATTTTTTACCTGAAAAGCAGACGGATTTTATTTTCACGATGTTTGCCGAAGAATTTGGCCTGATAGGCTGTTTAATTGTTATTAGTTTGTTTTGCATATTGTTTTTTTGGGGTTACACAGTTGCTGATCATACAAGATCAAAATTTGGAAAGTTAGTAGCGATTGGAATAACCACAACTTTATTTTTGTATGTATTCATTAACATTGCTATGGTCATGGGACTTTTGCCTGTTGTGGGCGTACCCTTACCGTTTATGTCATACGGAGGAACAGCCATGATAACCTTAATGCTTAGCATGGGATTATTATCTAGCATTTCAATTCCCAGAGTCAGGAAAGGCATAAGGTCATGAGCCTAGATATTATCGATCTAAAGGAATTTTATAGGTCTCCCTTGTCAAAAGTAGTAATTGATACTATCCAAAAAATACTAAAGAGCTTGCGACAAGCAGCTAATAGAACTTTGTTTGTAGGATTTGGCGCTCCTTTTGCTAACCAAACTCAAAATGAAATCCTACTAATGCAAGCGCATTTAGGTGTTTTGGCTTGGCCAGATAGCCAAAATAATCGGGCAGTATTGTGTTATGAAAATGACTGGGCATTCACGGATCATCTTTTCGATGAGATTATTCTTATTCACGGCCTAGAACACACTCAACATGCTGATAACCTTCTTCAAGAGTGCTATAGGTGTTTGCGCCCGGAAGGACGTCTTGTAGTTATTGTGCCGAATAGACGCGGGATCTGGGTGCGTAGTGACAAAACACCATTTGGTTTTGGGCAACCATACACACTAACTCAGCTCTCAAATATTCTTAAAAAAAGTGAATTTATCCCCGTTGAAGTGGTGCGAGGGCTTTATAATTTCCCTTCTTCTACCCGGTTAGGAAATTTGGGATCGTGGCTATTTGAATGTATTGCGACAAGAACATTACAAAAATTTAGCGGTCTTGTTGGGGTATCCGCTATCAAACGTGTGTATGCTGGAGTTTCTATTAAAAAAAATAAAAAAGAACAACGCATTGCTGTTCCCTGTTAGTTAGCTTTCTTGCCTGCTCTGTAGAAAAACAGATGACGCCATGACTGCTTCTGTAAAACCAAAAGACCGCATGTCCTTTTCTTTTATCCGCAAAGGAAATAGGACGCCATCCAAATGATCAAGCTCGTGTTGCACAACTCGTGCATGAAAGCCTGATGCCTTACGTACACAAATATTTCCTTCAAGATCTGTGTACTGATACTCAACATCTGTATATCTAAGCACTTGCCCCAGCATTCCAGGAACCGATAGACACCCTTCCCATTCAAGATTTTGCTCATCACTTAAGGGTTTATAGCTTGGATTAATCAAGACTTGCATAGGAATAGCCACACCATCTGTTTTATAACGAGGATGCTTAGCTGGCACTTCAAACATTACAATACGCTTTAAAATACCAATTTGAGGAGCAGCAAGACCAACATTACCCATGCCTTGTGTTGCTTGCTTCATTAGCTGTAGTGTTTGGTGCGCCAAAGGCATTTCTGAAGGCAACACAAATGGCTGCGCTACTTCATACAACTTTGGATCACCCAAACGTAAAAATTGAAAAGAAGGTTGCTTATTGTCAGATTTTTGCATTATCTCCCCCAATTTAGTCGATGCTAATCTTATGCTTGATCCAGGTAAATAGCGACGCAAACTTGCTACTTCAAGCAAGCTACTTACAGAGGCACACATATCAGTCGAGCACACCAAATACATGCATACGTAAGCAAGAACTCTTGTTCCACCAGTCATGGTTTACCTCGCTACAATTTTGTATCTGTGCCTACGAGTAAGCTCATATATAAAAGTTGTCAAGAATCAAGTTTATCAATCTAGATCAGGGCCTGGCTTTACAATGTTCATAAGAGTTGTAACGACATCATGCACTCCAGCTTTTGAAATACCTGAAATAGCAAATACTTTTTTACCTGAAGCTTTTTCAAGTTCTTTTCTTTTTTCTTCTATTTCTTCTTCATCAAGTGCATCAATTTTATTTAATGCAAGCACCTCTGGTTTATCAACTAAACCTTCTAGATACATTTCAAGTTCATGACGGATAGTTTTATATGCTCCAACCACATCGTCCTGGGTAGCATCAATTAGGTGTAACATAGCCCCACAACGCTCTACATGACCTAAAAAGCGATGACCAAGGCCTTGACCTAGATGAGCATTTTCAATCAAGCCAGGAAGGTCAGCTAAAACGAATTCTTTCTCATAAGCATACACAACTCCTAATTGAGGATGCAGCGTCGTAAATGGGTAATCAGCAATTTTAGGATGAGCACGAGAAACAACAGATAAAAATGTAGATTTTCCAGCATTGGGCAAGCCAATAAGCCCAACATCAGCAATAAGCTTAAGACGCAGCCATACCCATTTTTCATCTCCAGGCCAACCTGGATCCGCACGTCTTGGAGTTTGATTGACAGAAGTTTTATAGTGGCTGTTACCAAAACCACCATCACCACTTTTTAAAAGACGGTATCGCATCCCTGGTTGATCCATATCAACAATCAGGGTTTCTTTATCTTCTTCCAAAATTTGCGTACCAACAGGAACCTTTAAAATAACATCTGGTGAATCAGGGCCCGTACGATTTCGTCCCGATCCATTTTGACCTTTTGCAGCCTTAAAATGTTGTTGATAGCGATAATCTATCAGAGTGTTAAGGTTATCAGAGGTTTCTACCCAAATGCTTCCACCTTTCCCTCCATTACCACCATCGGGACCACCGTATTCAATGAATTTCTCACGCCGAAAGCCAAGACATCCGTTTCCTCCATCGCCAGATTTAACGAATATTTTTGCTTCATCGAGAAACTTCATAACTCACCTATAAAAAAAGCGCTTCGAACAATTCGAAGCGCTAAAGAGTGTCCAAATAATCTTTACGCAGCTGGAATAACAGATACGAAAGAACGATTGGCTCTACCTTTAGAAAACTCAACAACGCCTTCAATTGTTGCAAACAGGGTGTGATCTGTACCCATGCCTACATTTTTACCAGGATGAAATTTAGTTCCGCGCTGACGTACTATAATGTTTCCTGATATCACTTGTTGTCCGCCAAAGCGTTTTACACCAAGACGTTTACTTTCAGAGTCCCGACCATTTCGTGAACTACCACCAGCTTTTTTTGTTGCCATGGATCTATCTCCTGTTGTTAATTAGCTTGCAATAATTTTCGTAATTTTAACAACCGTTAAGTGTTGGCGATGGCCTTTCTTACGGCGATAATTTTGACGACGTTTTTTCTTAAAAATAATAACCTTGCGATCGCGCATTTGCTTTAAAATAAGCGCTTCAACTTTTGCACCCACAATAATTGGAGCCCCAACTGTTGATTTTTTCGCGTCACCAATCATTAGCACATGATCAAAAACAATTGTTTCACCCTCAGTAGACTCTAATTTTTCTATCTTAATGATGTTATTTTCTTCTACGCGGTATTGTTTTCCGCCGGTTTTGATCACTGCAAACATAGCATCTCTCTAAGTAATTATAAAATATTTTGCCTACACAAAATGCATAGCACCTAAAATATCTATCGCGATTTACCCGTTTGTGTCAAGATTTTTATATAGATTTAGTTGTATATTTTCATGGATCAAGGTTTAGCCATTTCGGTATTAAGGGAGGCAGTGCTGCTAATCATCAAGCTGAGCCTACCAATTTTGCTTGTTGCACTAGTTGTTGGTGTCGTAATTTCTCTGCTTCAAGCACTTACACAAATTCAAGAACAAACTCTAACTTTTGTCCCCAAAATGCTAGCAGTTTTTGGGGTGTTAGTGTTGTTGCTGCCATTTATGTTGAGTTCCTTGCAGGATTTTGCTGCAGACCTTTTTAATTTAATAGTCATTAAAGAGGCTAGCGTTGCCCTTTGAAGTATGGTTTTCTGATTTTCATCATTTTTTTTTCGTATTCGCCAGAGTCTTTGGTTTAGTAATGGGCATGCCATTTTTAAGTCAGATTGAAGTTTCTAGCAAATTCAGAGCAGTGGCATGTATTGCACTTACCTTAACGTTCAATCCATTGGTGCCTGATGATTACTTTCCAACAGCACAAACATTCACGTTGGCTTTTTGTCGATTTTTTTCGGAATTCTTAGTTGGATTTTTTTTAGGATTAATAGCTCGATTCGCTTTAGCTGCAGTTGAATTTGCCGGACAAATTATTGGTTTTGCTGCAGGAATTTCATCTGCAACTGTTTTCAACCCAAGCCAAGCAAATCATGGATCAGTAGTAAGCGTGTTTTTAACGATGGCAGCTATGACTAGTTTTTTAGTGCTAGATGGCCATCACATGTTGTTTAAAAATTTGATAGGCACCTATTCTAAGCTACCTCCTGAATGGTTTTCTCTGGAATCGCCATTACTAAATGATTTTTTCAAAGGAATTGTTACTTTAAGTGATATGTTGATGAAGGCAGGGTTTCAGTTAAGCATTCCATTTCTTTTAGTCAACACAGTACTACAATTCGCCTTAGGAGTATTAGGAAAACTGGTGCCTCAAATACAAGTTTTCTTTTTGGGCATGTCATTGCAGATTCTTTTGGGTTGGTTTGTGTTGCTTGTAAGTTTTGGAACAATGCTTTTGTTTTATGAAAAACTCAATACATCTGCTTATTCAATAATGAGTTTTGCGCATGGCTGATGAATCACCGGATAAAGAGCAAAAAACATTAGACCCGAGCGCTAAACGGTATGAGGATGCCTATAAAAAAGGCCAAGCTCCTATTTCAAAAGACTTTAATAATTTTGCTTTTTTAGTTGCATGTTTAGGTGTTTGCGCATGGATTTTACCATGGTGTCTTCGCCGTACTTTGGATTTTTTAACAAACTTCATTAGTATGTCTTGCGAATTGCATATCGATACGCCTGATAATTTAGGATTTTTATTAAAAAACGTCTTATTAAAAATGGTTGAGGTTCTTTGGGTTCCATTTTTTGCTCTTATGCTCGCAGCAGTTGTCGTAGGATTAAGCCAAAGCTATAAAGCGATTTCTACAAAAAGTATTCAACCTAAAGCGTCTCATATTTCATTAATGAAAGGTTTGCAGCGCATTTTTAGCAAACAATCAGTAGTGGAGACATTAAAATCAACGATTAAGTTAATTTTCTTGGGGTTGCTGTTTTATTTTATCTTTGAAGATCACGTGACAAGGTTAACTGTTTGGCTTTGGGCTAGCCCCTTTGAGTACCTTGTTACACTTAATCAACTAATCATAAAGTATTTAAGCGTTATTTTAATTGCCTATGCGTTTGTAAGTGGGTTTGACTTTTGGTATCAGCGTCATGTTTTTAAGGAAAACCTTAAAATGACTGTACAAGAACAGCGTGACGAACACAAAGAGCAAGAAGGAGACCCTAAAGTTCGCTCGCGCATTCGTGAGATGCAGCGAGAGCGCTCACGCACTAGAATGCTCGGAAACATTCCCCAAGCCACTGTTATTGTTACAAACCCAACGCATTTTTCAGTAGCATTACGATGGGAAGAAAATAGCATGGAAGCTCCAGTCGTAATTGCTAAAGGAGCTGATGTTCTTGCCTTTAAAATTCGCGAGCTTGCAAAAGAACATAAAATTCCGGTTGTTGAAAATGCCCCTGTAGCACGCTCTCTTTACGATAGCGTTAATATAGATCAACAAATTCCTCCAGAATATTACAAAGTTGTTGCAGAAGTTATTCGTACAGCGATGCGTATCCGTAGTCATCAGTTTTAGAAATCTAAAAACATAAAATATCAAAAAAATAGCTTTGATTATGCTGGCTTCGCCGGCAGAACATTAAAAATATTAATGCAGCAAACGTCTCGAAAATGCCACAGTACAAAACAAAAAATTATGCTTAATTTTAAATATACTAGCCTAATAGAAACTATGCTGTATATTGCTACTATAGGGTACAGTATGTAATGACTGTAAAATTTAACATGGAGTTTTTTGAGTTATGAAAGAATTATTAAAATTATTGAGCATTGCGTTAGCAATTTCAACATCTGCAACGTATGCGGTGATATCTAGTGGACATAAGGCTGATGCCGCAAACTCAACTGAAGGTAAAGTTGCAGATGCTGATGTAAAAGCTAAGCATGCTGATGATAAAGCCAATCACGAAGCAGCTGATGCAGACGCAAAAGGCGATGCCGATGCAAAAGCAGAAAAGAAAACAGAGCACAAAGCAGATGATGCCGATGCAAAAACTGATGCTGATGCTGATACAGATGCAAAAGTAGCAAAGAAAGCAAAACACAAAAATGCGGGCGGGAAGAAAGCTAAGCACAAGGATGCAGAAGCACATGCTGATGCGGACAGTAAGGCTGCAGACGCAAAAACTGAAGACAACGCTGAGCACAAAGCAGATGATGCTGACGGAAAAGCTGAGCACAAAGACACCGCAATACATGGAGATACGCACGCTGCTCATGGACACTCTGGTCATTCTCATGTGAGCCGCAAAGCTGCAAACGATATAACTGCTCGTTTGAATGCTATGCATACGCCATACACTCCATTAACAACTCTTCCTGATGCACCATGTTGTGCAGAAAAGAAAAGTTCTGCAAAAGCTGCTGCTTAACACAAAGCTAGCAAGTAAAAAGAGGAAGGAGGCCTTTGGGCCTCTTTTTTTATATGAATTTTCTTCAAGAATACGTTCAACATGAATTAGGCTGGCATTCAAGAGATGTTAAAAAAGCTTATCAAGCATTACAGAGTGGCTACAGAGCTGGAGAGTGTGTTGGATATGCAAATATTGAGCAAGTGCAAGCCTATGTCTTCACCAGATTTCCAGCGACCTACCAAGTTTGCTTAAAGCTTATAGGTAAGTATTTTAACGATCTAAAAATTCATTCTGTTTTAGACTGGGGTTGTGGCATTGGCACAGCATCGCTCGCATTAAGTCAACATTTTGAAAATTTAGAATATTATTTAGTTGAACAAGACAAACAAGCCAAAACTTACGCGATAGAATTCCTAACACATTTTTTCCCCAATAATATTGTGCACCACGAAGAAATATCAAAAAATATTGATTTATCCGTATTTAGCTATTCCCTGGGTGAAGTGCAAAATTGGCAAAAAACTCTTGATAGTATTTGGAATAAAACAAAATATTTGTTGATTATAGAACCTGGAACAACAGTTCATTTTAAGCGATTGATGATAATTAGAGACTATATGTTAGCTAAAGAAGCCAAACTTTGGGGGCCGTGCTGTCACACAAAGCTATGCCCATTACAAGATAATGACTGGTGTCATTTTGCGGTTAATGTACCCAGATCAAAAGAACATCGTATGCTTAAGGGTGGTGAGCGAGGATTTGAGCAAGAAGCTTACAGTTATCTGCTTTTCGCAAAAGAACCAAGGAACATTGATTTTGGCCGTGTAGTTGCTGCTCCAAGGCTTCATGGGGGGCATATAGATTTAAAAATTTGCACTAAGGATGGAGCCATTAGCACGCCAACTGTTGGGCGCAGTTCTGGTAATTACAAGACGTTAAAAAAATGCGTGTGGGGAGATAGCCTTACCCATGAATTGCTTTAGAAACACCTGCCCAAGCAGCTTCTTTAATAGCTTCACTATGAGTTGGGTGCGCATGACAAGTGCGGGCAATATCTTCAACTGTTGCGTGCATGCTCATAGCTTGAGCTACCTGAGCAATCATCGTTCCTGCGCAACTACCTATAATATGAGCACCTAACACAAGCCCTGTTTCTTGGTGGCTTAGTAACTTTACAAAACCTTCTGTTTCATGAACTGCTTTTGCTCGGCTATTTGCAGAGAAGGGAAACTTACTAACTTTGTAAGGAATGTTAGCTGCTTGTAACTGAGACTCAATGAAGCCAACACTTGCGACTTCTGGCTGTGTATACACCACCGCAGGAATAACGTTGTAGTCAACACATGATTCTATGCCTGATAAAAGCTCAGCAAGAGCCACCGCTTCCTCTTCAGCTTTGTGGGCAAGCATCGGCCCCTCTACAATATCACCAATGGCGTAAATACCCTTAATGGTGGTTTCAAAGCGGGTATTAATTTTGATATAACCCTGTGCTGTCGTTTCAATTCCAATTTTTTCAAGGTTAAGCCCTATTGTATTTGGTATACGACCGACTGAAACCAATATTTTATCTGCTGTCAAAGTTTCCGTACCGTCACTAGTTTCTAGCAACAGCTCTGCACTAACTTTTTCAGCTTTAATTGTTTTAATTTTTGTACTCAAGTGAAATACAAATCCTTGCTTTTCAAGAGTTGTGTATAGTGCTTGGCTCAAATCTGGGTCGAGCCCTGGAGCAATACGATCAAGCGTTTCAATCACATGAATTTTTGATCCAAGTCGACTCCAAACTGAGCCTAACTCCAGGCCAATATATCCGCCACCAATAATAGCAATAGTTTTTGGAACATGGTCTAAATCAAGAGCGTCAGCTGAAGATAAAACAATTGATTTATCAACTGGGATATTGGGTAATACTCTTGGCATTGAGCCTGTCGCCACTACAATGGCATCAGCGTTTAAAATTTCGTCACCGGCCTTAACTTGATTTTCACTAACTATTTGAGCTGCAGCATTAATAAAGCGGATGTTATTTTTTTTAAACAAAAACTGAATTCCCTGACCAAGCTCGTCTAACACTTGATTTTTTTGAGATTGTAATTGCTTGATATCAATAGCTAGCTCTTTGACCGAAATTCCAAGCTTTTTAAACTTATGGCCCGCTTTGTAATACTCATAGGATGCATGCAAAAGGTTTTTGGAAGGAATGCACCCCATATTTAGACAAGTTCCCCCAGGACGCTGTTTTGAGTCAATAATAGTAACTGTATTACCAAGCTGTGCGGCACGAATAGCACACACATATCCACCAGGGCCAGCACCAATAATGACAATATTTTTAGCCACAGACGCTCCCTAAAAGTTAATTTTGTTGGCGGAAAACTTCATACAATGCAACAGCAGCCGCGTTAGAAACGTTAAGCGTTTGGAAATTTTTAGAGGTTGGAAGCTGAAGAGTTTGATCACAATTTTTCATAGTTAAAGACCGCATGCCATCACCTTCATTACCAAAAACCAATGCAGTTTTCTTGGCAAAAGAAAAATTTTGAAGGTTATCTTTTGCGTGCTCAGAAAAGCCATACATCCAAAAACCAAGATCTTTTAGCTCAGCAATTGATGTTGCAAGATTTTTGACTTCAATCCGTGGCACTACCTCTAGTGCACCTGAAGCTGCTTTTGCTAATACTCCAGATTCTGGTGCGCTGTTGCGTTCTGTCGTAATAACACCTACAGCACCAAAAACTGCACATGATCTCCAGATAGCTCCCATGTTATGAGGATCAGTAATTTGATCTAAAATAACAACTAACATAGGGGCATCTTCTTCAAGAATTGAAATATCTTCCGGGATCAGTTCGTGAACACACATTGCAATTCCTTGATGCACTGCTTCTTTACCAACTTTTTGTTCTATAATTTTAACATCCACAACTTCAAAAGGAATTTTCTTAGTTAGTTGTAATTTTTTAGGGTCTTGTCGTCTGTCTAAAAGAATTTTTTCAATTTTTCTAGACTGATTACTTAGTGCCGCATTGCAAGCATGCCAGCCATACATCCAATAGGTCATGCAGCTTCACCTAATAAGGCACGAATTGGAGCAAAGCTTTTTCGATGATGAGGCGTTACTCCATAATTTCTCAAAGCATCTTGGTGAATAGAAGTTCCGTAGCCAGCATTTTTTGACCAGCAGTAAACAGGATATTTTTTTGAAAGCTCAGTCATGATACGGTCTCGAGTAACTTTTGCAATAATAGATGCAGCAGAAATGCTTAATGATAAACTATCGCCTTTAACAATCATTGTGAAGGGAATGTTGATTGAAGGTTTGCGAATTCCATCAATCAGTACATGTTCTGGTTGAATAGGTAATGCAGCGATAGCCCTCTCCACACTCAGTCTTGTTGCGTTTCCAATATTCAGGTTGTCAATTTCTTCAACAGAAGCCGAGCCAACTCCATAAACAAGAGAAGTAGAATTTGTTAGCATTTCAAAGCATTGTTCACGTTTTTTGGTAGTTAATTTTTTTGAATCATTTAGGCCTGCCCACAAGCCCTGATTGTATTCAAAAAATATCACGGCGGCAGCAACAACTGGACCAGCCCAAGGACCGCATCCAGCTTCATCAACACCAGCTACCTTTTGAGACATAATTTTTTGTTCAAAAGAAAAATCAGGCATCTTCATCTTTGTGTTTAATATTTTTTTCTTCTTCACGCCACTCCTTTGCGGCACGTTTCCATATCAACTTTAGAACATGACTCCCTGGCATACTAATCCATGCAACAATATCTCGAATAGATATTTTTGATTCATCCGTTATATTTTTTAAGTGTCGCGCCAGGGTCATCCACAATGGGCTAAACAGTAATGAAAGAGCCGTTAGTGATAAAATTAGCTTCTCACCATACTCATCAATAATTTTAGATTCATGACCAACAGAAGCCATCAAGAAGGCAAATTCACCTATTTGAGCAAGAACAACTCCAACCAAAAAAGCTTCGGACCAAGGAATTTGCAAAAAACGTAATATTAAAATATTAATTGCAGATTTTCCAACTGTTATTAAAAGTAATAACAATATAAATGTAGCTAGGTTTGTGTAAATAAAGCCAACGTCCATCAATATTCCAATTGATAAGAAAAACACCATAATCAACGTGCTTTGGATTGGCTTAACCGTATCTAAAACAGCGCTTCGTTCGTGAGTGTTTCCTATTGTCAGTCCAGCCAAAAAAGCACCGTATGCAGCCGATAGACCAATTAATCCAGAAATAGCAGCTGCAGCGAAACAAAATGCGAGACTCACTAAAGGAAGCAAGTCCTTTTGACGAATTACATCAGCTAAAAACCCAATTCGTACTCGTTGTTTTTGACTAAGGTAATAAATAAGCCCAGCTATAATTCCAACAGCTAGCAGCAGTTTTGCAAACAACCCTAAAATTGACAAGTCGCTATGAAAGTTACGTAAAATAAGGATCATTGGTACGATAGCAAAGTCTTGAGCTATCAATACCCCAATACTTATTTGTCCGATTTCAGAGTTCACTTCACCGATTGTGTCTAGCATTTTAACAGCAACTGCAGTTGATGAAATAGCTGTGATAAATCCTAAAAGTATTGCTAAACCATTACTCCATCCTAAAAAGAAAGAAATGCTCCAAGTAACACCTGTGCAAATAAGAATTTGTAAAAGTGTTGCCAGAGATGTTACAAGCCATACTTTCTTAAAGGTGCGCAAGTTTAGTTCGATGCCAATGACAAAAAGTAAGAGTAAAACGCCCATTTCGGCAAGAATGCTAACTTGATCACGAGATTCAGCAAAAGCTAAACCAGAGGGGCCCAATATTAGCCCAGCAATTATGTAGCCTAATATAGGAGGCTGTTTTAAGCGAGTCATGCCTAAGCCAAAGACCAAGGCCACCAAAATCACCAAGGCTATGTTGGTTATACTGAATTCACCGTGCATTGATAGCCTCCTTTTGCATTATAGAGTAGCCAATTGTCCTCACTAAACACAAGGAAAAGTCAGTGAAATTCTCAAATAAAAGTATAAATTTACATTTTATTCGCCAGATGGGCCACAAAACTAATTTTTATGAAATTAATTATTAAATTTTGGAACAAATTATATCTACCATTAAAAAAATAATCTTTTACCCTTGAGACGCTTCTGCTTGTCACGTATCCTACCGTTGATGTCAAAACCTAGAGGTTAAAATGCTTACAGTAAACGCTAAAATTCCTGAAATGATAGTGCAGGTTGTTACACTTGATGGAAAAAAAGAAATGAATACAACAGAGTTGTTTAAGGAAAAAACAATTTTAGGGGCTGTCCTAGATAACTAATTTAGAATGCCTTTAACCCATTGCTTCAACTGGGTTAATTGAGCTTTTGGATTTGGATTATTAAATCTCCATTCGCACTCTTTTAGGAATAGAGGAAAACTCTC
>Ga0247834_1003824_pt1 | contig 19840 bp, 24 predicted proteins | sample LaCruzMarch2015__8_FD_187118 | JGI IMG/M metagenome (GOLD analysis project Ga0247834, IMG submission 187118) | Freshwater microbial communities from meromictic Lake La Cruz, Castile-La Mancha, Spain - LaCruzMarch2015_12m | ecosystem: Environmental > Aquatic > Freshwater > Lake | place: Spain...
ATTTGGATTTGTGGCACTTTTCATAGGCAAAAGCGCTTCCCATGGACAAAGTACCCAAGAGGGCGCTTGCCAAGAAAGCGGCAGCAATTTTTTTGATCTTCATGAATTGACTCCGTTGTTGGGCCCCTTGGGTGGTGAAAGCTGCGCTTCAGGATGGGCCGCTGACCCTGCTGCACATTGAACATGGATGCGCTGAAACTCTTGCTCACCTTGTGTGGGGGTGAGCCGTTTTTCGCGTGTGAAAGAGGACTGGCAAGCCGATGCAGAAGCCAGGACCTTGCCAAGACGCGGCTCAAAGCCGATGTACCAGGTGGGGTCTTGCAGTTGCATCTGAAAGTCGGTGCTGGCGGTGGCGGTTTTCAGCTGGACGGTGAACTCGAGGTAGATGCCGCCTTGAAAGCCTTTGCCGGCATCGCGGGCCGTCATGGGGGTGGTCTCGAACGACAAAGGCTTCTTGCTCGCACCATCTTCCAGGGTCAAAAAATAATTGAACTGCGACATCAGGGCTTGGTTGGTTTGCGCGAACGCTTGCAACTCATCAGGGTCGAGCACGCCGTTTTGGTTCAAGTCGATGTTTTCTCGGACCAATAAGCTGTTTTGCGCGTCCATTTGCCAACTCACATGCAAACCCGTGACCCGGCCCTGCTCGAGCAGGGGGTCGAGTTGGTAAGCCAAACGCAAATGGGGGTGGGCATGGGCAACGCCCAAACCGGTGGCCAGCAGAGCGATCAGCGAAGCTTTGAGTTTGACAAATGACACCAACTGCTCTCCAACGACAAATCAGAATGGGGCAATATCGCAAGAATCAGCTGGAAATTACATAGGGGTATTCGATAGGCATAAACTATTAATGAGAATGCGTTATCAAATAAGGTCGGGTCGTGGTGCCCCCGACAGGAATCGAACCTGTATCACTCCCTTAGGAGGGGAGAGTTCTGTCCATTGAACTACGGTGGCTGGCAAAGAATTGTAGGGTTGCTTATTTACTGAGCATGCGCATCGCGTCTTCCAAGCCCTTCAAGGTCAGCGGGAACATGCGGTTGCTGACCATCTGTTGGATGATGCTGATGCTTTGCCGGTATTGCCACACGCCCAGGGGCTCAGGGTTGATCCACGCAAACTTGGGGTAGGCGTGGGTTAGGCGTTGCAGCCATTCGGCACCGGCTTCTTCGTTGTTGTATTCCACGCTGCCACCGGGCTGCAAAATTTCATACGGGCTCATGGTGGCATCACCCACAAAGATGAGCTTGTGGTCTTTGTTGTACTTGCGAATCACGTCCCAGGTGTCGAATTTTTCGGCGAACCGGCGGCGGTTGTTCTTCCACAAAAAGTCATACACGCAGTTGTGGAAATAGAAGAACTCCAGGTGTTTGAACTCGCCTTTCACCGCTGAAAACAGCTCCTCCACCCGCGACACGTGCTCATCCATGGTGCCGCCCACGTCCATCAGCAGCAGCACCTTGACGTTGTTATGGCGCTCGGGGCGCATCTTGATGTCCAAGTAACCCGCATTGGCAGCGGTGCTGCGGATGGTGTTGTCCAAATCGAACTCGTCTTCCGCGCCTTCGCGGGCAAAGCGGCGCAGTCGGCGCAGCGCCACTTTGATGTTGCGGGTGCCCAACTCGACGCTGTCGTCATAGTCTTGGTAGGCCCGTTGCTCCCACACCTTCACAGCGCTTTTGCCGCCGCCTTTACCGCCAATGCGGATGCCTTGCGGGTTGTAGCCGCCATTGCCAAACGGCGAGGTGCCGCCGGTGCCAATCCATTTGTTGCCGCCTTGGTGACGCTCTTTTTGTTCTTCCAAGCGCTTCTTCAAGGTTTCCATCAGCTCGTCCCAGCCCATTTTTTCAATCGCGGCTTTTTGTTCGGGTGTGAGTTCGTTTTCCAGGGTTTTCTTCAGCCACTCGAGGGGCACATCGGCGGTGAAGTCGGTGAGCATTTCCACGCCTTTGAAATACGCACCAAAGGCTTTGTCGAACTTGTCGAAATGCTTTTCATCCTTCACCAAGATCATGCGGCTTAGGTGGTAGAAATCGTCCATGCTGCTCGATTCGCTTTGCGGCCCCACCACATTGGCTTGCAGCGCTTCCAAGAGCGTGAGGTATTCCTTCACAGACACCGGCAGTTTGGCGGCTCTCAGGGTGTAGAAGAAGTCGATCAGCATGGCTGGGCTTCAGCGGTTGCGGCTTTGCATGAACACCAGTTTTTCAAACAGGGTCACGTCTTGCTCGTTTTTCAGCAGCGCACCCACCAGTGGCGGCACAGCCACTTTGTCATCCTGGGTTTGCAGGGCGGCCAGGGGAATGTCTTCGGCCACCAGCAGTTTGAGCCAGTCCAACAGTTCAGAGGTGGAGGGCTTTTTCTTCAAGCCCGGCAAGCCGCGCACGTCGTAGAAAGTTTTCAGGGCGGCGGCCAGCAGGTCTTTTTTCAGGTTGGGGAAGTGCACATCAATAATTTGCCGCATGGTGTCGGCTTCAGGGAACTTGATGTAGTGGAAAAAACAGCGGCGCAAAAACGCATCCGGCAGTTCTTTTTCGTTGTTCGAGGTGATGAACACCAGCGGGCGGGTTTGCGCTTTGATCAGCTCGCGGGTTTCATAGCAATAAAACTCCATGCGGTCGAGCTCGCGCAGCAAGTCGTTGGGAAATTCAATGTCGGCTTTGTCGATCTCATCGATCAGCAGCGCCACGGGTTCGGTGGCGGTGAACGCCTGCCAGAGCACGCCTTTGACGATGTAGTTCTGGATATTCTTCACCCGCTCGCCGCCATCGAGGTCGGCCATTTGGCTGTCGCGCAGACGACTCACCGCGTCATATTCATACAAGCCTTGCTGCGCCTTGGTGGTGGACTTCACGTGCCACTGCAACAAAGGCATGCCCAAAGACTGCGCCACTTCTTCGGCCAACATGGTTTTGCCGGTGCCCGGTTCGCCCTTGACCAGCAAGGGCCGCTTCAAGGTGATGGCGGCGTTGACCGCCAGCATCAAGTCTTGTGTGGCAACATATTTTTCCGATCCTGCAAATTTCATGTAACAAGCCCTTGAGGTTTTCCGACACGAAGCTGACAAATCGCATCGATATAATTGAGTGAGTTTTTAAGGATTGTCTTTCCAAAATGAAAAATTACATCACGTCGGCCTTTTTAATGGTTGTCGCTTGCGCGACCTCTTTTGCCCAAACGCAAGAAGCGGGCGATGCCAAAGCAGGCGAATCCAAAATCGCTTTGTGTATTGGATGTCATGGCATCAAAGGCTACCAAGCCTCTTTTCCCGAGGTTTACAAAGTCCCCATGATTTCCGGCCAAAGCGCCACCTACATCGTGTCTGCCTTGAATGCCTACCAAAAAGGCGACCGCAAGCACCCCACCATGCGCAGTGTTTCAGCGCCACTCTCAGCCAAGGACATGGCCGACATTGCTGCCTACTATGAGTCCCATGGCAAAGACCCAGCCGCCGCGCTGCCTGACAAAGCGGCCGAGCCCAAAGGCAAAGTGGCCGAGTTGCTGGCCAAGGGCGCATGTGCCTCATGCCATGGTGCCAACTACAACAAACCGATGGTGCCTGGCTACCCCAAAATCGCAGGTCAATACAAAGACTATCTCTACATCGCACTCAAGTCTTATAAGGTTGACAACCAAGCTACCTGGGGCCGCAACAACGGTGTGATGGGTGGCATTGCCAAGCAATTTACCTTGGCCGAATTGAAAGAAATCTCCGCCTACATCGCGCAACAACCTGGCGAACTCAAAACCGTTTCCCAGTCGAAATTCCGATGAAATAATTGTGTTTCATGGCAAAAGCCCGCTTCAAGCGGGCTTTTTTGTGGGCGTTGACATGATTCAGTCGCGGGTGGCGCGGCGTTGCACCGCATCGATATAGGCTTGGCCATCGGGCGGGCGGCCGCTTCTCTGGCTTTCCCATAGCATCGTTCCCAGACATTCCATCACCTCGTGGTGAGCGTCGTGCAGGTCTTCCCGCTTGGAGGCCAACAACTCCACCGCTTGGCGGATGCCGCGCGGTTGGTCGATCGAGCACTGTTCGCTGATGGACAAATGCATGGACAAGTGCAAAAAAGGGTTGCTTTGGCCATCTTCGCCAGTGAATTGTTGCGCCAAGGCATGTGTTTCGTCCGATAAATCGGCGTGGTATTCGGGGTGCTCAGCGACCCACTGACCCGCCAAGGTTTCCAGGGGGTCGACCAGGCTTTGGCTTTGCAGCTTGGCATAGACTTGACAGAAGAAAAGGCGGACATCGTCCTGAGATGGGCTGAACATAGCTGCCGATTGTCAACCAAGAGAATGCCATGAGCCACGCCTATATCTGTGACGCGATCCGCACCCCCTTTGGCCGCTACGGTGGTGCTTTGAGCAGTGTGCGCACCGACGACTTGGGTGCCATTCCCCTCAAAGCGCTGATGACCCGCAACCCAGATGTCGACTGGGCAGCGGTGACCGATGTGCTGTATGGCTGCGCCAACCAAGCCGGTGAAGACAACCGAAACCTGGCTCACATGAGCAGCTTGTTGGCAGGTTTGCCGCTGGAAGTGCCGGGCGCCACGATCAACCGCTTGTGCGGCTCGGGTCTGGACGCGGTGGGCACAGCGGCTCGCGCCATCAAAGCGGGCGAGGCGGGCTTGATGATTGCCGGCGGCGTGGAAAGCATGAGCCGTGCGCCCTTCGTGATGCCCAAAGCCGAATCCGCCTTCAGCCGTGCCAATACGGTTTACGACACCACCATCGGGTGGCGCTTCGTCAACCAGCTGATGAAAGAAAAATACGGCGTGGACTCGATGCCAGAGACGGCAGAAAACGTGGCCACCGACTACAAAATTGAGCGTGAAGCCCAAGACCGGATGGCCATGAACAGCCAACTGCGGGCGGTGGCGGCCATCCAAGCCGGACACTTGGCGCGTGAAATCTGCCCGGTCACCATTCCCCAGAAAAAAGGCGACCCGCTGCGGGTGGACACCGACGAGCACCCGCGTGAAACCAGCTTGGAAGCGCTGGCCAAACTCAAAGGCGTGGTCCGCCCCGACGGCACCGTGACCGCGGGCAATGCCTCTGGCGTGAACGATGGCGCTTGTGCACTGCTCTTGGCCAGCGAGGCTGATGCCGCCAAACATGGCCTCACACCCCAAGCCCGTGTGGTGGGCATGGCCACCGCCGGCGTGGCTCCCCGCGTCATGGGCATCGGCCCTGCGCCCGCCACGCTCAAACTGCTGGCTCAGACAGGCTTGACGCTGGACCAAATGGACGTGATCGAACTCAACGAAGCTTTCGCCGCGCAGGGCTTGGCGGTGCTGCGGCTGTTGGGCTTGCAAGACGAGGACCCGCGTGTGAATGCTTGGGGCGGCGCGATCGCCTTGGGCCACCCGCTGGGCGCATCTGGTGCTCGATTGGCCACCACCGCCATCAACCGGCTGCACGCCACCGGCGGGCGCTACGCCTTGTGCACCATGTGCATTGGCGTGGGGCAGGGGATTGCGTTGGTGATTGAGCGGGTTTGAATGATCTTGCGGTCAGTTGAGCGAATGTCAGATCGGTAAAGTTGAGCGTGAACCCCCCTGTTGGCCAAACTTTGACGCTCGACATGCGTTGATTTATGATGTGTATATCTAATGTACATACATCGGGAGTTAACCATGCGTGACGCCGCCATCAATCTGCGGGCACATCCTGAGCAGCGTGACTTGATTGACCAAGCCGCGATGCTGTTGAACAAAAACCGCTCTGACTTCATGTTGGAAGCGGCCTGCGACAAGGCGCAAGCAGTCTTGCTCGATCAAGTGTTTTTCAAATTGGACGATGCCAAATTTCAAGAATTCACAGCGCTGCTTGAAGCCCCCATCCAGCCTAACGAGGGACTTGCTCGCCTGCTGGCTGTCAAAGCGCCTTGGAAAACGGGCACATGAATCTGAACCATCCCGTTCTGCTGACCCAAGATCACCACGTCCATTCGTTTGCTTGTGGCGAATCTGTTTTAGATGATTGGCTCAAGCGCCGAGCGCTTGCCAACAATGTCAGTGGTGCTAGTCGAACGTTTGTGGTGGCTGACGATGACTATCAAGTCATGGGTTATGACGCTTTGGCAGCCGGGGCCGTGACACACCAGGAATCCACCCGGTCCATCCGCCAAAACATGCCCGACCCTCTGCCAGTGATGGTTCTAGCGCGTTTAGCGGTTGATGTTCGCGCACAAGGCATGAAACTGGGTGCGGCATTGCTCCGAGACGCGGTTGAACGTAGCGTGCTCATCTCCCAAAATGCGGGTGTACGCGCCTTGCTGGTCCATGCCCTTCATGATCAAGCACGTCAGTTTTATGAATATTACGGCTTCAAGGCGGCACCATCTCACCCCATGACATTGATGTTGCGCATCCATCTGTAACTGGGTGTATTTGCAAGGCCGTTAGTCCATATCGATACCCATGCGGCCTCAAGACATTCGGACTGCAAGCAGGGTCACTGCTCCACAAACGCCCGCTCCACCACGAAGTCGCCGGGGGTGGTGGTGTTGCCTTCTTTGAAGTGGCGCTCTTCCAGCAGGGTTTTCAGGCTTTTCAGCATCTGCGGGCTGCCACACAGCATGACCCGGTCGGTTTCAGGGTTGAGCGCAGGCAGGCCCAGGTCGGTGGTGAGCTTGCCGCTCTCGATCAAATCGTTGATGCGGCCCTGGTTGCGAAACGGCTCACGGGTGACCGTGGGGTAGTACAGCATTTGCCCGCTGACCATCTCGCCCAACAGTTCGTGTTGCGGCAGTTCTTGCGTGAGGTAGTCGTGGTAGGCCAGTTCTTTGACCTCACGCACGCCATGCACCAAGATGACTTTTTCAAAGCGCTCGTAGGTTTCGGGGTCGCGGATGACGCTCATGTAGGGCGCCAAGCCGGTGCCGGTGCCGAGCAAATACAGGTTCTTGCCAGGCAGCAGATAGTCGATCAGCAGGGTGCCCGTGGGCTTGCGGCCGACGATGATTTTGTCGCCCACTTGGATGTGCTGTAGCCGCGAGGTGAGCGGGCCGTCTGGCACCTTGATACTTAAGAATTCGAGGTGTTCCTCGTAGTTGGCGCTCACAACGCTGTAGGCCCGCAACAGGGGTTTGTCGTTGACTTTGAGGCCAATCATGGTGAAGTGGCCGTTGGAAAAGCGCAGTGCCTGGTCACGGGTGGTGGTGAAACTGAACAACCGGTCAGTCCAATGGTGAACGGTCAACACCGTTTCTTCGTGAAATGCGCTCATGGCAAGGATGGGTTTGGGTGAAAGCTGGCATTTTAGGGCGCAGCGCATGCGGTCAAACCCTTGACCTGTCTCAAACAGGATTGACCTGTTCAAGGCTTTGGCCGACAGTCCGACCATGAAGAAAATTTTCAACTCCCTGGCCGATGTGGCCGCGCATGTCGGGCAAGACGTGGCCATCAGCGAATGGCTCACGATCACCCAAGACCAGGTCAACCTGTTTGCCCAGGCCACGCATGACCACCAATGGATTCACACTGACCCTGAGCGCGCCAAGCATGGCCCGTTTGGTGCGCCGATTGCGCACGGTTTTTTGACCTTGTCTTTGCTGCCCTGCCTGTTTGAGTCAGCCTTTGAAATCCAGCAGGTGCGCATGGGTGTGAACTATGGCCTGAACAAAGTGCGGTTCACCGCGCCGGTGCCGGTGGGAAGCCGCCTGCGCGGGCACATGCATTTGTTGGCCTGCGAGGCCATTGAACCCGCAGGCCTGCAAATGACTTGGCGGGTCACGGTCGAGCGAGAAGGCAGCGACAAGCCAGTCTGTGTGGCCGAATCCATGGTGCGTCAATACGCTTGAACGCCAGCGGCGCTTGAAGCCGCGGCAGCTGCGTGGCCTGGGCAGGTTTTTAGGTCGCGGTGGCGCTGGGCATGGCAAAACCCTGCTGTCGCCAAGCCTCGTAAACCGTGACGGCCACGGCATTGGACAGATTCAAGCTGCGTTGACCGGGCAACATGGGCAGGCGCATTTTTTGGGTATCCGCAAAGCTGGCGCGGATCTCCGCGGGCAGACCGCTGGTTTCTGAGCCAAACACCAGCCAATCCCCTGCTTGAAATTGACAGCTATGCAACGGATGCTGACCGTGGGTGGTCAAGGCAAAGCAACGGGCAGGCGCTGGGGTTTCAAGTGCTAAAAATGCGGCCCAGTTGGCATGGCGTTTGATAGGGGCGTATTCCCAATAGTCCAAACCCGCTCGACGCATTTGCTTGTCCTCCATCGAAAAACCCAGTGGCTCGATCAGGTGCAGCCTGCAACCGGTATTGGCGGCCAAGCGAATCACATTGCCCGTGTTGGGTGGAATTTCAGGTTGAACAAGAACGAGGTTGAACATGGCAGGCTCAGGGTGTGGTGCCCGATTGTGGCGTGTGCCCCAAGGCTGCTCTGGCCAATACCAGGCAATCGACCTGCACCGCGCCGGCTTGCCACAGCGCTTGCGCACAGGCGGCGAGTGTGCTGCCCGTTGTCATGACATCGTCCACCAATGCCAGGCGCTTGCCCTGGAGGTCTTTGGCTTGGCTGGGGTTCCAGGTGATCGCCTGGTCCAGGTTGTGTTGTCGTTGAGCCCATGTCAAGCCGGCTTGCGCGGGGGTGTCCCTAAGCCGCAACAGTGCATCTGGCCGTGTCCGTTCTGCACAAAGTTGGCGGGCCAGCCATTGGGATTGGTTGTAGCCGCGAAGTCGCAACTTCTCTGGCGACAGGGGCACGGGCACCAAACCGTCGACATTTTCCAATACCTGCTGAACCAAGGCCTGCTGGCGCATTTGCTGCCCAAACAGGCCTGCCAGCCCGACCTCGCCTTGGTATTTGAAGGCTGCAATCAGTGCTGGCCAAGGCCCGCTGTAGGGCAGGGCCGTGCCACACCGCTGCCACAGCGGTGGTTGCGCCATGCAAGCCTGGCACACCTGAGCCGCACAAGGCAGGGCGCAGCAACTGCAGCGCTGGCTCAAGGGCGCATGTGCCGACCAGCAAGTTACACAAACCGTTTCCAGCGCCCATTGGTTGCAGACCCTGCATAAACTGGGGCAAGGCCACCGGGTTGGTGCCCGACTGAGCCATCTTCGGTATGCTCTGTGAATGAATTGCATACTGTCAATGTAGACAATTGTTTGAGTGAAAACGTGTGAAGCCCTCACCTGCTGACAGTGAACGACTGCCCCCCATAGACCCTGCTGCTGCCTGGCGGCTGGGGGCAAAGATGAGCCGTTCTGGCGAACCTTGGCTGCACAACGAAGTCGCCAAGCGCATGGCTGAGCGACTGCCATTGATCAAACACCAACCCACTCACTGGGTGCATTGGGCGCCGCGTCTGGGCGGCCTAGGGTCACAGTCTCTGATCGAGCAGGCCTACCCTCAGTCCCAAGTGACGGTGCTCGAACCTTGTGTGAGCGATTTGTCTTGGGCGCAAACCCATTTGCAAGCCCCCTGGTGGCGTCTTTGGGGCCCACAGCGTCGCTTTGCAAACCAGGTGAACCAGCCTGCAGACATGGTTTGGTCCAACATGGGCCTGCATTTGCAGGCCAGGCCAGCCGATTGGATGCGGCAATGGGCCCAAAGCTTGAATGACCAGGGTTTTTTGATGTTTTCCTGTCTAGGCCCCGACAGTCTGGGGCAATTGCGACAGGCCTACCGCCATGCTGGCTGGCCCGAACCCGCCCACGCATTCACCGATATGCACGACTGGGGAGACATGTTGCTGCAGTCGGGGTTTGCCTCGCCCATCATGGACATGGAGCACATCACCTTAACCTACAACAGCCCGCAAGCCCTTCTTAAGGAGCTGCGCAGCTGGGGGCGCAACCTCCATCCAGACCGGTTCCCAAACTGCAGAGGGCGCGGGTGGTTAGAGGCCTGGCACCAGACCATGCAACACCATTTGGGGTCTGCCAGTCAAGCCGGCCGATTGGCCCTGAAACTGGAGGTGATTTACGGACATGCCTTCAAAGCCAAGCGCCAAATACCTGTCAAATCGGAAACCAAAATGAGCTTGGAAGACATGAAGTTCATGCTTAAAAATGTGACAGACGCGTGAACCAGTATGAAAGACCTTGCAAGTTTATTGTCAGGCTTGAGGCAAAACGAGCTTGCTACAATTCAACTCTAATCTGAAATGCTTTTTTGTTGATGATTTAAAACATGATAAACCTACACACTAACTTAAAAACAGCATCCATAGGTTTGATGGCCTTGGGCGCAACTGCAGCATGGGCTGTCAATGATCTACCCGGTGGCCCAGCGGTCAACCAACTCAACCTTCACCCTCCAGCCACCCTGATTGCTCAGGAGCAAGTTTGGTTGCATTGGTTCATGTTGATCATATGCACGGTTATTTTTGTGGCTGTTTTTGGTGTGATGTTCTATTCCATCTGGAAACACCGTAAGTCTCAGGGCCACAAGCCAGCCAGTTTCCACGAATCTGCCAGAGTCGAAATCGCTTGGACCGTGGTTCCCTTCATCATTGTGATCTTGATGGCCTTGCCTGCCACCAAAGCGGTGGTGGCCAGTAAAGACACTTCCAACGCAGAGTTGACCATCAAAGCCACTGGCTACCAATGGAAATGGGGATATGACTATATCAACGGGGAGGGCGAAGGCATCAACTTCATCTCCAGCTTGGACCAGCAGCAACGCGCCATGTCCGACAGCGGCAAGCCTGAACCCACGGATGACTACCTGCTCAAAGTGGACAACCCCTTGGTGGTTCCTGTGGGCAAAAAAATCCGCATCATCACCACCTCCAATGACGTGATTCATTCCTTTGCCATCAACTCGTTTGGTATCAAGCAAGATGCAATTCCTGGTTTCGTGCGTGACACCTGGTTCCGTGCTGAGTACGTTGGTGATTTCCGCGGTCAATGCCAAGAACTGTGCGGCAAGGAACACGCATACATGCCGATTCACGTGAAAGTGGTGAGCCCAGAAGACTACACCGCCTGGGTTGCCGAACAAAACAAAAAACTGGCCGCCAAGCAGGATGACCCAAGCAAAGTTTGGACTTTGGCTGAGCTGACCGCCAGAGGCAGCAAGGTTTACGAAGCCAACTGCCAAGCCTGTCACCAAGCCACAGGCAAGGCCATGGGCCCGATCAAAGGCTTGGACGGTGCGGCGGTGGTGTTGAACGCTGACAGCAGCAAACAAATCAATGTGCTGCTCAACGGCCAAAACAACCTAACCATGCCGGCCTGGCGCCAACTCAGCGACACCGATATTGCTGCTGTGATCAGTTTCACCAAAAACAACTGGTCCAACAAAACAGGACAAATTGTTCAGCCCGCTGACGTACTCGCGGCCCGTCAATAAAACCATTTGAAATCTAAGGAACAACCATGAGCGCAGTTCTTGATCCACACGGCCACGGAGCCTCAGACCACGGGCATGATGACCACCATGGCGCGCCGCACGGCTGGCGTCGTTGGGTATATGCGACCAATCACAAAGACATCGGTACCTTGTACCTGCTGTTTGCTTTCACCATGCTGATCATCGGTGGCGTCTTGGCGTTGCTGATCCGCGCAGAGTTGTTCCAGCCCGGTCTGCAACTCGTCAACCCTGAGTTGTTCAACCAATTCACCACCATGCATGGTTTGATCATGGTGTTTGGCGCCATCATGCCCGCGTTCGTGGGTTTCGCCAACTGGATGGTTCCTTTGCAAATCGGCGCCTCGGACATGGCTTTTGCCCGAATGAACAACTTCAGCTTTTGGCTGATGATTCCTGCCTCGCTGATGTTGGCTGGCTCATTCTTTATGCCTGGTGGCGCACCCGCCACAGGCTGGACGATGTACGCGCCCTTGACCTTGCAAATGGGCCCCTCCATGGACGCCAGCATTCTGGCATTGCACTTGTTGGGCGCAAGCTCGATCATGGGTTCGATCAACATCATCGTGACCATCCTTAACATGCGTGCCCCTGGCATGACCTTGATGAAGATGCCGATGTTTGTCTGGACTTGGTTGATCACTGCTTACTTGCTGATCGCCGTGATGCCTGTGTTGGCTGGCGCGATCACCATGGTTTTGACAGACCGTCACTTTGGCACCACCTTCTTCAACCCTGCCGGCGGCGGCGATCCTGTCATGTTCCAGCACATTTTCTGGTTCTTTGGTCACCCTGAGGTCTACATCATGATCTTGCCCGCTTTCGGCATCATCAGCCAGATCGTCCCTGCGTTCTCTCGCAAGCGACTCTTCGGTTACGCCTCTATGGTGTATGCGACATCCTCGATCGCTATTTTGTCCTTCATCGTGTGGGCGCACCACATGTACACCACAGGCATGCCGGTGACAGGCCAACTGTTCTTCATGTATGCCACCATGCTGATCTCTGTGCCCACGGGCGTGAAGGTGTTCAACTGGATTGCAACCATGTGGAAAGGTTCCATGACCTTTGAAACCCCCATGCTGTTCGCAGTGGGTTTCATCTTCGTGTTCACCATGGGTGGTTTCACCGGTTTGATCCTGTCCATGGCACCGATCGACTTGCAACTGCAAGACGGCTACTACGTGGTTGCCCACTTCCACTATGTGTTGGTGGCTGGTTCCTTGTTCACCATGTTCGCGGGCTACTACTACTGGTCACCCAAGTGGACTGGCGTGATGTACAACGAAGCGCGCGGCAAGATTCACTTTTGGTGGACGCTGATCTCTTTCAACGTCACTTTCTTCCCCATGCACTTCTTGGGCTTGGCCGGTATGCCACGTCGTTATGCCGACTACCCGATGCAGTTTGCTGACTTCAATGCCCTGGCCTCGGTTGGCGCCTTTGCCTTCGGTATTGCGCAGGTGTATTTCTTCATCTACATCGTGCTGCCCACCATGCGTGGTCAAGGCGAACCTGCACCCCAGCGCCCCTGGGAAGGTGCTGAAGGTTTGGAGTGGGAAGTGCCATCGCCTGCACCTTTCCACACGTTTGAAAACCCACCCAAGCTCAATGCCGATGCCACCCGCATCGTGGCCTGATCTTTCTTGAACACAAGCCACCACCCATGGGATTGCGCCAAAACAATTTGTTGATGCTGCGAAAGCTGGCGGTGGTGGCCTTGGGCATGTTTCTGTTTGGCTATGCCCTGGTCCCCATTTACAAACACATTTGCGAGATGACTGGCATCAACATTTTGGCTTTGGGTGAGAAAGAATTGCCTGGTTCTGGCAATGCACGTTTGGCCAAGTCGGACAACACCCAGGTGGACACCAGTCGTACCATCACGGTGGAGTTTGATGCCAATTCACGTGGTCCATGGCAATTCAAACCGGCGCAAAGTTCGGTGCAAGTGCACCCTGGCGAGATGGCCACGGTCATGTACGAATTTCAAAACGTGCAAGACCGAGCCATTTCTGCCCAAGCCATTCCCAGCTACGCGCCCACCGAAGCCGCATCCCATTTCAACAAAATGGAATGTTTCTGCTTCAACCAGTACACCTTGGCGCCTGGTGAGAAAAAGCAGTGGCCAGTGGTGTTTGTGATTGACCCCAAGCTGTCGAAAAGCGTCAACACCATCACCTTGTCCTACACCTTTTTTGAGGTGGGCAGCAAAACACCCGTCGCTCCTGGCAGCAAGGTTTCGGCTGTGTCTGTGAGCGGTGAAGGCGTATGAGCGACCAGTTGGCGCAGCCTGTTGTGGTGGTCAAGCGTCCTTTGTGGCGCTCGATCGTCGCGGTTGCTTGGTCTTTCATTGGTATTCGAAAAAACAGTGAGTTTCAAGAAGATTTGTTACACATCACGCCCTTGCACATCCTGGGCGTGGGTTTGGTGGCAGGTTTGTTGTTTGTGATCGGGTTGATCGTTGTCGTCAACTTGGTGGTTGCGAAATAAAAGGAGTCGAGAGATGAGCGGCACAACCAATGGCGCAAAGCCTTATTACTATGTCCCAGAACCTTCGCGGCATCCTGCATTTGCGGCTCTTGGTTTGTTTTTTGTCGTTCTGGGTGCCAGCCAGTGGATGAACGATGTCAGTTGGGGTATGTACTCTTTCTTCGCTGGCATGGCCATTTGGTTGTTTGTGTTGTTCCAATGGTTCAGCGATGCGGTCCATGAAAGTGAATCTGGCAAATTTGGTCGAAAAATCGACCTGTCTTACCGCTGGAGTATGAGCTGGTTCATCTTCTCCGAAGTCATGTTCTTCGGTGCATTCTTCTCTGCATTGTGGTGGGCACGTGTGCACTCTGTACCAGAGCTTGGCAATGTAGAAAACGCTCTGCTTTGGCCCGATTTCAAGGCTGCTTGGCCGAGCATGGTGGCTGGCGCGACCGCTTCGCCTGGCGGCATCATCGAGCCTTTCCAAACCATGACACCGTTTTGGTTGCCGACGATCAATACCGCTTTGTTGCTGAGCTCAGGCGTGACCCTCACCATCGCGCACCACGCCTTGCTCGAGAACAACCGCAGCAAGACCATCCAATTCATGTGGCTCACCGTCTTGTTGGGCGTTGTGTTCTTGTTTGTTCAAGGCTATGAGTACTACCATGCCTACGTAGACCTCAACCTCAAGCTGACTTCAGGTGTCTATGGCTCTACTTTCTTCATGCTCACTGGCTTTCATGGCTTCCATGTGTTTATTGGCATGTTGATGCTGTTGTTCATCACCCTGCGCTTGCAAAAGGGACATTTCAGCGCCAGCAATCACTTCGGGTTTGAAGGTGCTGCTTGGTACTGGCATTTTGTGGATGTGGTTTGGTTGGGCCTGTACATTTTGGTTTACTGGCTCTGATGGAGTTGCACAACAAAAAGGGCCGCAATCGCGGCCCTTTTTATGCGTATTTCATGCGGCAGGTGTCAATGGAATCCCCGTCGGTTGAACCCATCCCATTTTCCAACTCACCAAGATGCATAAAAACAAAACGATGGAGATGCCTACCCGAAAGGCCAAGGCTCGCATCATGCGGCTTGTTTTGGGCGCACCTTCTGCGTCGCCTCGCATCATGAACACCAGTGCTGAGCCCAAAGCGGCCAGCACACCCAAAAAAGCAATGGCAATCAGTATTTTCATGAGGAGATTATCCCGTGAGTTCGATGCAATCCACTGAGCCATCTTCAATGTCCTGGCGCCAGGTGGTGGTCGCTGTGGCTGCGCTGGTCGGGGTTGTGGTCACCTTTCAATTGGGCCAATGGCAAAGTTCGCGTGCCCAAGAAAAGCTGAACTTGCAGGCCAGGTTGGCAGCGCAAACAGCCTTGCCCGCCTTGCAGTCAGCGGAGATGCTCAGCAGTCCGCTGTTGTGGCAGCAGGTTCACCGTCGGGTGGTGTTGAAGGGCCAATGGCTGACCGACCAAACCATTTATCTCGACAACAGGAACCACCATGGCAAAGCTGGCTTTTGGGTGATGACGCCTTTGCGTTGGTCCCCAGGACAGGTGGTGTGGGTAAAGCGTGGCTGGATACAACGTGACTTGGCAGATGCCACCAAAGCCCCGCTTGTTCAGACACCTGATGCAGATGTGGTTGTCGAGGGTCGTATTGCGGCCCCCTTGTCTCAAATGGTTGAACTCGGTTCAGCCCAAACTCAAACCGCCTCTGCGCATACCCAGCCACGGATACAGGCCAATTTAGACATGGCAAGCATGCGTGCCTTGGTCACCGACAATGTCAGTGCAGTGGTGATTCAAACAGGCGAAGCCTCAGAGGGACTGCGCCGCGATTGGCCAGTGGTGGCCGGCAGCGCAGACAAAAACAAGGGTTACGCCTTCCAATGGTTCGCCTTGTGTGCCTTGATCGCTGGTCTATACATCTGGTTTCAATGGATTCAACCTTTTCGACGACATGCCCAATCAACAACCGACCAACGATAAACCCCAAGCATTGGGATTGACTGTTTACGACTTGCCAGACCCCGTGGCCGCAGCAGATGAAGATACACGGCGAACAGTTGCTGGGCGCTGGCGCATGATGTTTGTGCTGCTGATTTGCGCTGCACCCGTGTTGGCCTCTTACCTGACCTATTACGTGATCAGGCCGGGCAGCCTCAGCAGCTTTGGCACGCTCATTCAACCTGTCAAAGCATTGCCAAGCCTGCCAGTCACCGACTTGCAAGGCGCCACCGTGTCCTTGCCTGCACTCAAGGGTCAGTGGTTGTTGGTCAGCGTGGCGCCCGCTTCGTGCGATGCCGCGTGTCAGCAAAATTTGTATTTACAGCGTCAAATTCGCGCCACATTGGGCAGAGAGCGTGAACGCACCGACTGGGTATGGTTGGTCAGTGATGCAGGTCAGGTGGACAACACATTGCGTGCTGGTTTGACCGACGCGCAGGTGCTGCGCATGCCCCAGGCCCAAATCGAGCAGTGGCTGGCGCCTGCGCCAGGCCATGGCTTGCAAGAACATCTCTATCTGGTTGACCCGCATGGCAACTGGATGATGCGGTTTCCCGCCAACTTGACCGCAGAGCAAGCACCCAAGTTGCGCAAAGACTGGGAGCGTTTGTTGCGTGCCTCGGTGTCTTGGGACAAAGCGGGACGGTCAAGCACACCATGAATGACGTTGCCTTGATCAATGCCGCGCCCTTGTTGCAATTGGCTTTGCTGGCCTTGGTATTGGCCCTGGGGCCATTCACCTGGGTATGGTTGCGCCACCGAAACGCAGACATTCCTCAGCGTGTCAGGTATCTCACCTTGTTCACCTTGTTTCTGACCTTTGATTTGGTCTTGTTCGGATCATTCACCCGTTTGACCGACTCGGGCTTGGGCTGTCCCGATTGGCCAGGCTGTTACGGCCACGCCAGCCCCTTGGGTGCACACGCCTCCATCGAGGCGGCACAAGCCGCCATGCCCACCGGTCCGGTGACATGGAGCAAGGCTTGGATTGAGATGATCCACCGCTACATGGCGATGGTGGTGGGTGTGCTGATCCTCACCTTGGCGGTGTTTTCATGGCGCAGCGAGCGAACCCTTTGGGGTTGGCCCACACTCTCTCTGGTGTGGGTCTGTGTGCAAGGTGCGTTTGGCGCTTTCACCGTCACCATGAAGTTGTTTCCTGCGATCGTTAGCCTGCACCTGCTAGGTGGCATGCTGTTGTTGGCTTTCCTGGTCATCCAATCGGTGCGTCAGCGGCATTCAGCGCATGTGCAAACGCGTCGGTCCTTGCCGACCCAGGTCTATGGCTTGCTGGTGCTCACCTGTCTTTTCTTGTTGCTTCAAATCGTTCTGGGTGCATGGGTAAGCAGCAACTATGCGGTCTTGGCTTGTGATACCTACCCCAAGTGCCAGGGCAGTTGGTGGCCTGAGATGGATTTCAACAAGGGATTTGAACTTTGGCGGCATTTGGGTGTGGATGCGCAGGGTGCCAATTTGCCATTTCAAGCCTTGACCGCGATTCATTTTGTGCACCGCTGGCATGCTGTGCTGGTGGTGGCCTTGCTGGTGATGTCAGCATGGGGTTTGCATCGTCATGGCTTGCAGGGCCAAGCCAAAGGGCTTTTGGCCTTGATTGTGTTGCAATTCGTCACCGGTGTGTCCAATGCGGTACTCGGGTGGCCCCTCTTGGCAGCCCTGCTGCACACGGGTGCCGCCGCCGCCTTGTTGATGTTGCTGGTTTGGACTTTGGCTGTTTCCAAAGCTCAGCACCCCCAGCCCATCGCCGCTCCTTTTTCCAGGCCACAGTTATGAAGTCTTTAGCCCAGTTCATGCCACTGAGGTGGCAGCAATTCAATGCGTTGACCAAACCCCGGGTCATCCAGCTGATTGTGTTTTGTGCCTTGATTGGCATGGTGTTGGCCGTCCCTGGTGCGCCGTCTTGGCCCGAGGTGCAATTGGCTGCCATCGCTTGCTTTGGCATTTGGCTGGTGTCGGGTGCCGCGGCTGCTTTCAACTGCATCGTTGAAAAAGCCATCGATGCACGCATGAAACGCACCTCTTGGCGGCCGACTGCCAGAGGCGAGTTGAGCGACCGCGACACCTTGTTGTTTTCAGCTTTGCTTTGCCTGCTGGGCTCGGCGGTCTTGTACATCTGGGTTAACCCGCTCACCATGTGGCTGACCTTCGCCACTTTTGTCGGCTATGCCGTCATCTACACCGTCATCTTGAAACCCCTGACCCCGCAAAACATCGTGATCGGTGGTGCCTCGGGTGCCATGCCGCCGGTGTTGGGCTGGGCTGCCATGACGGGTGATGTAGGCCCGGAAGCACTGATTTTGTTCTTGATCATTTTCCTGTGGACCCCGCCGCATTTTTGGGCGCTGGCCTTGTACCGGGTCGAGGACTACCGCAAGTCGGGCTTGCCGATGTTGCCTGTGACCCATGGCAATGAGTTCACCCGGCTGCAAATCTTGCTCTACACCTTTGTCTTGCTTGCGGCCTGCCTCATGCCATTTGTCTACCGCATGAGCGGCTGGTTTTACCTGGTGTCTGCGCTGATACTGAGTGTGATGTTTTGTGTCTATGCATGGGCACTTTGGCGCAACTACTCGGACGAGTTGGCGCGCAAGACCTTCAAATTTTCGCTGATTCACCTGAGCCTGTTGTTTGCTGCTTTGTTGATCGACCACTACATACCGGGAGTTGCATGATGCTGTGGCGCGTGTTGCTGATGAGTCTGTTGATGCTGGCGGGTTGCTCACCTGAGAAGCCCTCGTTCAAGTCGATCGACTTGACTGGCGCGGATTACGCCAAAGCATTTCACCTCCAAGACCACAACGGACAGATGCGCAGCTTGGCGGATTTCAAGGGCCAAGTGGTTGTGGTGTTTTTTGGCTATACCCAATGCCCTGACTTCTGCCCGACCAGTTTGAGCGAGTGGGTTCAGGTGAAAAAAATCTTGGGTGACAAAGGCGCTCAATTGCAACCGGTGTTCATCACCGTGGACCCTGAGCGTGATCAACCCGAGATGCTCAAAGCCTACATGGCCAATTTTGACCCGACGTTTTTGGGCCTGGTGCCCAGCTTGGAGGCATTGCCTGCTTTGGCCAAAAGCTTCAAGATCTATTACAAAAAAGTGCCCGGGCCTACACCCACCAGCTACACCATGGACCACCAGGCAGGCACGTATATCTATGACACCGAGGGGCGTCTTCGTTTGTATGCCCGCTATGGATTGGGGCCCGAGGCCATGGCCGAGGATATCGGCAAGCTCTTGAAATAAAAAAACCGCTTGGGGCCGAGGCGATCCAAGCGGTGGCTGGTGCCCTAAGGGCGACGGCCTGTTAAGCGTTCAGGCGAATTCCAGCAATGCGGTTTTCATCTTCTTCATGGCCGCCACTTCAATTTGGCGGATGCGCTCGGCACTCACACCATATTCGGCTGCCAGCTCATGCAGTGTCATGCCGCCAGAGCCATCGTCACTGACCTTTAGCCAGCGCTCTTCAACGATCCGGCGGCTACGCGGGTCGAGCAACGCAAGCGCTTGTGTAATGCCTTCGCTGGACATCAGGTCGCGTTGGTGCGCCTCGATCATGGCGGTGGGTTCGTGTTGCACATCGGCCAGGTAAGCGATCGGACCAAAAGCGTCTTCGCCGTCATCGCTGGGGCTGGGGTCGAGCAGCACATCGCCACCGGCCATGCGGGCTTCCATCTCGATCACTTCTTCGCGCTTGACATTGAGCTCTTTGGCAACCAGGTCAATTTGCGCGTCGCTCAAGTTGTCACGGGTGACGGTATGGTGATCTTCGCCCGCATCAGCACGAAAGCCCTGCTTTTGGGAGCGCAGGTTGAAAAACAGTTTGCGCTGTGCTTTGGTGGTGGCGAGCTTGACCATGCGCCAGTTTTTGATGATGTATTCGTGGATTTCGGCCTTGATCCAGTGCATCGCATAGCTGACCAAGCGCACGCCGTGATCGGGGTCGAAGCGTTTGACCGCTTTCATCAAGCCGACATTGCCTTCTTGAATCAGGTCCGCCTGGGCCAAACCATAGCCAG
>Ga0247834_1003834_pt1 | contig 19816 bp, 14 predicted proteins | sample LaCruzMarch2015__8_FD_187118 | JGI IMG/M metagenome (GOLD analysis project Ga0247834, IMG submission 187118) | Freshwater microbial communities from meromictic Lake La Cruz, Castile-La Mancha, Spain - LaCruzMarch2015_12m | ecosystem: Environmental > Aquatic > Freshwater > Lake | place: Spain...
CGAAGCGTTTGAGGGCCTCGCCACCGCCAAAGCCAACGCCGAAAAGAACCTCCAAAACGCCCGCGCCCTCTTCGAAAGCCACCTCCAATCCGTCTTCACCCAGCGCGGCCCGGGGTGGGTGGAGAAGCCGCTCGGCGACATCTGCGACTTCCTCAATGGCTTCGCGTTCAAGAGCGGTGATGCGGTCGCCGAATCGCAGACCCAACTCGTGCGAATGGGGAATCTTTACGGCAACCAACTCGACCTTGATCGGAGTCCCGTTTTCTACCCCGACAGCTTCGCGACCGAGCATTCGCGATATGTCTTGGAGGAAGGCGACATCATCATGTCGCTCACGGGAACTACCGGCAAAGAGGACTACGGTTTCGCCGTCAGGATTCCAGACTGCGGCCACACCTTGCTGATGAATCAACGCATCATGAAGTTCGATGCCATCAGGCGCGACATCATCGATGACGGCTATCTTTTGCACTACCTGCGCTCTCGCTGCTTCCTCGATATTCTCTACCCCACGGCGAACGGCACACGGCAAGCGAACCTGTCGAGCGTGACGATGAAGTCGCTCCCCGTTCCACTGCGTTCCCTGAAAGAGCAGAAAGCCATCGCGACCAAGCTCGACGACCTCCGCGAAGAAACCCAACGCCTCGCCCGCCTCTACGAGCGGAAGCACGCCGCGCTGGAGGCGTTGAAGAAGTCGCTGCTGCACCAAGCCTTCACCGGACAACTTTAGAAACCACCCACCATGAGCCTCCCAACCATGAACCTCCACCCCATGAGCCGCAGTAGAACCGTTTTGGGCCTGTGCGGCTGGCTGCTGGCCTGTTTTGCGGCGGCGTCGCTCGGAGCGCTGTTCATGCCGGGGGAGTGGTTTGCGGCGCTGCGGAAGCCGACCTGGAATCCGCCGGGGTGGCTCTTCGGCCCGGTCTGGTCGGCGCTCTACACGATGATGGCGGTGGCCGCCTGGCTGGTGTGGAAGCGGGGCGGGTTCGCCGCGCAGCGTCGACCGCTGGCGCTGTTTCTCGCGCAGCTCCTTTTAAATGCCGCATGGACGCCGCTGTTTTTCGGGCTGCACCGGCCCGGCGTGGCGTTTGCGGAGATCATCCTGCTGTGGCTGGCCATTGTGTGGACCATCGCGGCGTTTTGGCGGGAGCATCGCGCCGCCGCGTGGCTGCTTGCGCCATATCTGGCGTGGGTGAGTTTTGCGGCGGTGCTCAACGGCACGTTGTGGAGGCTGAACCCATGAGCCGACTGCGCGAGCTATTTCACCCCATGAACGCCGCCGCCACCCAACGCCTGGCCCGCCTCGACGTGCGGAAGCTCGCCGCGCTGGAGGCGTTGAAGAAGTCGCTGCTGCACGAAGCCTTTGCGGGGGAGCTTTGATTCATTTTTCCCACGACCATGATCCGCTACACCCAAGGCGACCTTCTCCGCGCTCCTGAACAGGCGATCACGAACGCCGTGAACACGGTGGGCGTGATGGGCAAGGGACTGGCACTGCAATTCAAACAGCGATTCCCGGACAACTTCCGGGCCTACGCTGCCGCCTGCAAGGCGGGCGAAGTGACGGTGGGGCGAATGTTCGTCACTCAGAACGAGGAGCTCGAAGGCCCGCGCTGGATCATCAACTTCCCGACGAAACAGTACTGGCGGCATCCCTCGAAGCTCGAATGGGTGGCCGCTGGCCTGCAAGACCTGCGGCGCGTGCTGTTGACCGAAAGCATCGCGTCCGTGGCGCTACCGAAACTCGGCTGCGGTCTCGGCGGCCTGGACTGGAAGACCGTGCGTCCGCTGATCGAGCAGGCGTTGGGTGATCTGGAGGGCGTGGAGGTGGTGGTGTATGAGGGGCTTTGACGTAGGCTGCGTTGCCCCATTTTTGCCAGAAAGGTAGGTGACAATGGGGGGGCTTGTTCGTTAAACTCTCCGAATCAATGCCGAACCCGATTCCAGCCTTTGACCACAATCTGGTCCTCCCGCCGCATCTGGGAGATCCGGTGAATCGCGGGCAGTTGTCTCCCTATCCATGCACGACTTTGGATCTGTGCCAGCGTCTTGGGATCAATGCGGAGCGGCGAGCCATTCTGGGCAAGTTTCTCGACTTCCGGGACCGGTTGCGTGTCGAGGGCCTGACCAACGGGTTTCAATGGTTGGACGGTAGTTTCATGGAGGATGTGGAAGCCCGCGAGAATCGGTCTCCCCGTGATCTGGACGTGGTGACGGTTTACTGGGGGTATGATCTGGCATTTCAAACGCAGTTGGTCGCCAATTTTCCCGAGGTCGCCAATCCGGCACTGTCGAAGGCGAACTTCTCCGTTGACCATTACCCATTCGACGCGGGCTATGATCCGACGCTGACGCTGGAACAAGCTCGTTACTGGATTCTGCTCTTTTCACACAACCGCCAAGGCGTATGGAAAGGCATGTTGAAGATTGACCTGAACACGCCTGCTGAGGATGCTGCCGCACGGCAGGAACTCGCCCAACACACACCATGACCACACGCTCCCAGAGAGAGTTTCTCAAAGTGCAGCTTCTGGAGACGCAACGTCTCCGGGAGATGGCTGGCGTGCATCCCGTGATGTCCGTGGCGTTTGCTGAACGCGAGGAGGAGATTCGCGAGAAGTTGCAGGCGTTGCCGCTGGGCAATAAAGAGGCGCGAACGATTCTGTTTTTCTCCGGCGAGCCGGTGCAAGGCTCGATGGGAATCGACGCCGCTTTTGCCGGACGTGTGCTGGAACCTTTCCAAAGCATGGTGATGGCGGACTATGCGGACCGCTGGCATGGCGTGGTGGGTAGCCGTGGCCGGAGACCCGGCGAGGCGCAGTCGCGGCTACTGCTGACAGGACTGCCGCGTGGTTCTTTTGGGTTGGAACTGACCAGGGCAGAGAATGACGAACTCTTTGAGGAGGGGCAGCTTGCCGACACCTTGGCGCATGTGACACGTCTGGTCGAAGCGGCCTCACGGAGCGATGAAGATTTTGCTGCCGAACTCGATGCCACGGCTCCGCGTGTGATCCAAAACCTGCGCGCTTTTTTGGAGGTCATCGCCAAAGGCAAAGCGGGGCTGCGTCTGGAGAGCGGCGACTTCCGATGCACGATGAATCCCATTCAGGCGAATGAAGCCTTTAACCGCGTGGCTGGGACCATCACCAGCGACGAGGCCGTGGAAATGCCGGGTGTCTTTAAGGGCGTCCTGCTAGAATCGTGGAAGTTCGATTTCGTTACTGACGAAAACCACAGTGTGGGGGGCAAGATCGACGAGAACCTGACTGAGGAACAGGTCATTGGCCTGAATCGTGAGTTCTTTAATGAGCGCTGTTTGGCTGCGCTTCTGAAGACGACGGTTCTTTTCAAGAATGGCCGTGTGAGGACTTCGTACACGCTGACGGGGCTGGCCTCTACTCAGTGAGGGGGGCACAAAGGGCGACGTGGGTTTTGTTTAAATACAAACTCTCAGGATGGGCACCAGGATGCTGGAACGCTTGATTTTCAAAGGAATCCTTCTTTAAACGCAAAACCTCATGAACGAAGCCGAGACCCGCGCCGAGCACATCGACCCCGCCCTGAAGGCGGCGGGTTGGGGCGTGGTGGAAGGCAGTCGCATCCGGCGGGAGTATCCCATCACGACCGGGCGGCTGGAGGGGAATGGCAAGAAGGGCAAAGCCCTGACGGCTGACTACATTCTCGAATACAAGAACACGAAGCTGGCAGTGAATGAGGCGAAGGCCTGGGACCTGCCGCTGACGGAAGGCGCGGCGCAGGCGAAGAACTACGCGGGCAAGCTGGCGCTACGGCACGCCTACTGCACGAACGGCCAGGGGATCTACGCCATCGACATGCACACGGGTGAGGAGAAGGAAATCTCCGCCTACCCGACGCCGGACGAGCTGTGGGCGATGACCTTTGCGGAAGCGAACGAGTGGCGGGATCGCTTCGCAGCGGTACCGTTTGAAGATCGCAGCGGGTTTTTCCAAGGGCGCTACTACCAGGACATCGCCATCGAGCGCGTGCTGGAAGCCATCGCCGCAGGCCAGGATCGCATCCTGCTGACGCTGGCGACGGGCACGGGGAAGACCTTCATCGCCTTTCAGCTCGCGTGGAAGCTTTACCAAAGCCGTTGGAATCGTAGCGGCGACCCGACTCGCAGGCCACGCATCCTTTTCTTGGCGGATCGAAACATCCTCGCAAACCAAGCCTACAACGCCTTCTCCGCCTTCCCGGAAGACGCGCTGGTGCGGATCGAGCCGAGCGAGATCAAGAAGAAGGGTAAAGTGCCGAAGAACGGCAATCTCTTCTTCACGATCTTCCAGACCTTCCTCAGTGGGCCAATGGAGACGGCCTATTTCGGCGAATACCCGCCGGACTTCTTCGACTTCATCATCATCGACGAGTGCCATCGCGGCGGGGCCAATGATGAAAGCACTTGGCGGGACATTTTGAACTACTTCAGCCCGGCGGTGCAGCTCGGCCTCACGGCCACGCCGAAGCGGAAGGACAACGTGGACACCTACGCCTACTTCGGCGAGCCGGTGTTTGTCTATTCGCTGAAGGAAGGCATCAACGACGGCTTCCTGACGCCCTTCCGCGTGAAGCAGATCAGCACCACGCTGGATGAATACACCTGGACGCCCGATGACGTGGTGATGGAAGGCGAGGTCGAAGCCGGCAAGCTCTACGGCGAGAGCGACTTCAACAAGAAGCTGGAGATTCAAGCTCGTGAGCGCAAGCGGGTGGAAATCTTCATGTCTCAGATCAATCAGAAACAGAAGACGCTGGTCTTTTGCGCCAGTCAGGAGCACGCGCTGCTGGTGCGGGATTTGATCAATCAGGTGAAGACCAGCACGGACCCGAACTACTGCCACCGCGTGACGGCGAATGATGGCGCGCTGGGCGAGCAGCATCTGCGTGACTTCCAAAACAACGACAACGTCATCCCGACCATCCTCACGACCTCCCAGAAGCTGAGCACAGGCGTCGATGCGCGGAACATCCGCAACATCGTGCTGATGCGCCCGGTGAACTCGATGATCGAGTTCAAGCAGATCATTGGACGCGGCACGCGGCTGTTTGATGGGAAGGACTACTTCACGATCTATGACTTCGTGAAGGCGCACCTGCATTTCAGCGATCCCGAATGGGATGGTGAACCGGTCGAAGAAGAACCGTGTCCGAAATGCGGCCAGCGGCCCTGCGCCTGCGAAATGACGAGGCCCAAGCCCTGCGCCAAGTGCGGCAAGTCACCCTGCGAATGCCCGAAAGAGCCATGCGGAGTCTGCGATCAGATCAACTGCGTCTGCGAGAAAAAGAAGAAGGTGAAAGTGAAACTCGCCGACGGCAAGGAGCGCACCATCCAGCACATGATGATGACGACTTTCTGGCATCCCGACGGCACGCCGATGTCCGCGCAACAATTCATGGAACTGCTCTTCGGGAAGCTGCCCGACTTTTTTCAGAGCGAAGCCGAACTCCGCGCCCTCTGGAGCGCGCCGGACACACGGGCCAAGCTACTGCAAGGGCTGGCTGACAAGGATTTCGGCCACGACAAACTGGTGGCCATGCAGCAGCTCATCAACGCCGAGAAGAGCGACATCTTCGACGTGCTCGCCTACGTCGCCTATTTGCTACCACCCGTCACGCGAGCGGAACGCGCCGACCATGCGCGGGTGTATATCAATTCCCAATTCAACGCTAAGCAGCAGGCATTTCTGGATTTCGTCCTCCAGCACTACGTCACCGAAGGCGTGGAGGAACTCGATCAGAGCAAATTGAACCCATTGCTCCGGTTGAAATACCACGACTCCATCACCGACGCCGTAGCCGACCTCGGCGGCAAGCCGGAGGAAATTACCAAATTCTTCACCGGCTTTCAGAAGTATCTTTACGTAGAGAGGGTGGCGTAGCTGCTACAGGAGCCGCAGGCTGACGTACCGGTTCAAGGAACCAACATACCCGCTCAGCATCGTCATCGTGCGCGATATGTGGCTTGGGGGGAATGTCGAATGACGAACTGGATGAACTTCGAACTCCGCTTTGGCCAGCACCACCTATAACCTGGCCCATATGAACATGCTGCTGCACGTGGTGAAGGACACGGAGTTCGAAATCCATCACGGCGACACCCTGACCAACCAGTGGGACACGCTGCGCGATCCCGCAGTCGCAGGACTGCGAAGAAACCGAGCTTCGACACCATCGCCCGCCTCACCGAATACTGCACCGCCCTGATCACCGCCGCGTGCCTGGCACCGGTTTTGTGTTTGGGGTGAACACCCCATAGTCACAGGTTGCCGCAGGTGATTGACTCGGAGCCATGAAAACACAAATCGGTTTGTGGATTGACCATCGGAGAGCCGTGATCGTCCTCCCATCGGAACAGAATGCCAGAGTCATCCTCTCCAATGCGGAACGACATGGAGGACGCATTGACGGCAAGCAATCCACCGAGTCCTTTGAGGCGTTGCGCATTCCCGCCGATGATGTGCAGGACCGGAAATTCGCGCAAGATCTCAACGCCTACTACGACGAGGTCATTGGCTGTGTTCACGAGGCGAAATCACTGCTGATCTTCGGACCCGGCGAGGCCAAGGGCGAGTTTAGAAAACGCCTCGAGCACGAAAAGCCCGGCGGGCGCACCGTGAGCGTCGAAACGAGCGACAAGATGACCGACCGGCAGATCACCGCGAAAGTCCACGATCACTTTAAGAGTGAGTTTCCGCTAAGCGCATGATGGGTGTCGCGCGGAGCAAGTTGCGGGCAATCGCGGCGCGACTCTCGCCCAGCGCCTCCAAAACGCGGGTCGCCGTGATTTGTGGAATCCAGAAGGCGGTAACTTCGCCTGGGCGAATGCGGACCTGCCAATCGAACGCGACGGGCAATCCGCGCAGCGCCTGTATTTTTCCCCCCGGCTGTTGAAGCCGCAGTAGCAGACCACCACCCTTCCAATTGATGAACCGAAAAACCTTCATCGGCCTTGCTGGCGGCACCATGGTGGCAGCCGGGGCCACCGCGTATGGGTTGAGTGATCGGCGCAACCTGGTGAGGTCGGATATGAAACTGGCTGACTTAGGCGAAGATACGCTCAAACCGGACGAACATGAGATTCTGCAACTGGCCGCGCTCGCGCCGAGCGGGCACAACACGCAGCCGTGGTTCGTCCAGTATCTCGAACCTTATCATTGGATCATCGGCAACGATCCCACCAAGTGGCTGCCCGCCGTTGATCCGACGCTACGGGAGACCATGCTATCCATCGGCGCCTTCATCAAAAATCTGGAATATGCCGCCAGTTCCTTCGGCTATGTCTGCGAGTGGACTTTGCTCGCCGCGACAAATCAGGATGAGCGGGTGATGGAGGTGAAACTCAGCAAGCGAGAGCCGAGCCTGATTTTTGACATCGCGAAAATCAGGAGCCGCCGAACGGTGCGTTCCGGCTTGTCGAGTGATGCGCTGAAGCGGGAAGACCTTGATGCGATCTTCCATTCAGAATCGGACTTCATGCATTACCTCCCTGCCGCCAGCCAGGTGGGGCAGTGGATCAACGCGCAAACCATTGAGGCCAACCGCCTCCAAACCTATCGTGATCCGGCACAGCAGGAGCTAGCGGACTGGATCCGATTCTCCAGTGCAGATGCCGCGAAACAGCGGGACGGCCTGACCACGGGAAGCATGGAGATCAATGGCATGTCCGGCTGGGTGGTGCGCAATTTTTATGGCAAAGCCAGTGTGATGAAGCGTGATTTCAGAGAGCGCAGCCTGGATCAGGTCAGGAAACAAGTCGCGGAGTCCGCAGGCTGGATATTGATCACCAGCCAGGATGAATCCGTCGCGTCATTGCTGGAGACGGGCAGGCGCATGCAACGGTTGTTCTTGAAGGTCCGGGAAAGAAATATTGCCATCCATCCCATGACGCAAATCCTGGAGGAACCCTCCACACGGCTGACGCTGAATTCATCCATCGGCATGAGCGGGAAAATTCAGTTCATTCTGCGAACGGGGTATTTGAATGACTATCCACCGCCGGTCTCACTACGTCGCCCGGTGTCTTGGTTTGTGCGCTTACCGACGCGAGTCGCCTCAAAATAACACACAGCGTGGGAGCGTGAACGAGTGAGGCAACACGTAACGCCACCTTCCGGTGTGACTTATTGATGAGGCAACAGGCTCTGAGAAAAGGTTGTCGGCGGCAGCAAAAGAATTGACGTTGTAATTACAAAATGGATATGCTTTCGAGCAAAACCAACGGAGCGTGGTGTCTGACCCCTGGCTGACACTGCCCAAACCAACCCCCAACGTCTGCCTTTTCCACCATGATCCTCCTTCCCCACTGCCTCCACCGTCCTGCTGTTCTTCTTGCCGCCGTTGTGCTGGGGGCAATGACGATCCCTGACCGGGCTGCTGCTGTGCTGCCTGCGGCACCCTCGAACATTACGATCTCCATGACGCGTGCGGTGGACGCTACCTTTCTGACGGGTGCGAACGCGGACAAATGGGACGACAACCACACGTACCTGATCAGTTGGGCAGACAATTCGTATGACGAGGATGGCTTTCGTGTGGAGATCCGGGGTGGCAATGCGGGGCCATTCTCCAGCCTGGGGACAGTGGGTGCCAATACGACTTTCATCACCATCGCGCTACAGCCCTACCCGAAGGATCTGCTGCTGCAAATCCAGGTCTCTGCCTACAAATTCAATGCGGCAAGGGTAGAGGCGGCTATCTGCCCGGTGCTGGGGGAGTTTAGGGTGCCAGAGGCGACCACAGTCTTTACCGCGCCGACGAATATGACTGCGGAAAATGTGAATGACGGCACGGTGAAGCTGAAGTGGACGGACGGAAGCAGCAACGAGGTCTTCCACCAGTTCGCCTACAAGAAGCAGAGTGACTCCACCTTCAGTAATCTGGGCTTTGTGAACTTTAACACCACGGAACAGAACGTCCTGATCGGGCTGGTGCCCGGCACTGCCTATAACTTCCGGGTGCGGGCTACCAGGGAAACCTCTGCAGATGGAAACTTGGTGCCTATCGTGACGACCCATTACACGAACTGGGCTGAGGTCAACCTCACTACCCCCGTGCTGACAGCACCCAGCGGTCTCGCGGCCGAGGCCATCCGCAATGCTTTGGTGCGGCTGACTTGGACGGATAATTCCCGCAATGAAACCGGCTACCAGATCGAATACCGTACCGTCCAGACGGGCACTCCACCTGACTACACTGTCTGGGGCACTGCGGGGGCGAACAGCACCTCCGTAAATGTGGATCAGCCGCCAAGAACGACCCTGGAATGGCGCGTGAAGGCGATTTACCAGACGGATGGCATGGCTACGGCGCTGGAGTCTGCGGCGACGACTGCCGTGCAGGTGACGACCAGCTTCCCTGCTGTGAGCGGCCTGACGGCGACTACCTCGCCGCAGTCGGGTTTTGTCAATTTGGCCTGGCAGGACAATTCTGACTCGGAGACGCAGTTCGTGGTCCTGACCCGCCCACTGGGGGCCACGAACTGGGGCACAGCGCTGACGGTGCCCGCCGGGACCACCAGCGCCAGTGTGAACACACGCACGGACACTGGCGCTGCCGCTGTGGCACTGGCCCTCAATGCCACGCATGAGTTCGCGGTCGAGGCACGCTACGTCAGCAACCTGGGGACCTTCTCAGCTGACATAAGCAACATCGCCCAGGCGGATCCGAAGGACGGCTTTACTAGCCGCCAGTACCAGCCGGCGACGATGGGTACGGCCTTCACCTACCAGGCCAGCACCTCGAACTTGGCGGGACGTACCTCCTGGAACATCACCGGGCTGCCTGCGGGCTTGGTCTTTGACAACGGCACCGGCCAGGTCACGGGCACGCCGACGGTGACGGGTGTGTTTGTCTGCCCGATGACGGCCGTCTTTAACAATGGCTGGACGGCCAATGACACGCTGACTCTGCGCATTCTGCGGGTGCCTGCAGGGCCATCCATCGTGGCAAACATCCCAGACGTGACTCTGGCCCCTGGTGGCAACTTCACCATCCCGTTGGGCAATAAATTCGCCGACCCGGAGTCCGAGACCGCTGTTAGACTGGCGACTACGAAGGGGAATGTTGACATCCTGCTCTACTCCAGCCTGACACCGCAGGCGGTGGCAAATTTCCTGGCCTATGTGAACGGCGGCGACTATACCGGCGTGTCCTTTCACCGCTCTGTACCGGGTTTTGTCGTCCAGGGTGGCGGCTTCACACCAGTGGCGTCGCCAGCGAATGAGTTGCCCAATGCCTTCAATACGGTAGATGTGCGTGTCTCCCCGCTCAATGAGCCGGGTATCTCCAATGTGCGCGGTACGGTGGCCTCCGCGAAGCAGGGCAACAATCCGAACAGCGCCACGCACGACTTTTTCTTCAGCCTGGCGAATAACAACTCTGGTGCCAGTGACAGCCTAGATAACCAGAATGGTGGCTTCACCGCCTTTGGCCGTGTGGCGGGCACGGGGATGAGCATCGTGGACAGCATCGCTGCGCTACCGACCGGCACCTACACTGTCCGGGTGGACGGCGCGACTACCCAGCTCCCCAACTTCCCCCTGGATGTGACCGGCGCTGCCCCAGCGAGCATGGACGTGAACCAAACAGTGCGCGTCAACTCAGCCAGGGTCATCCCGGTCCTGAGCTACAGCATCATTAGCAACTCCAGTGCCGCCGCCGTGCGACCCACCATCATCAATGGCAATGAATTGCGTCTGGAAGGGCTGTCCGTCGGCAACAGCACCGTAACCGTGCAAGTGACGGACCTGGACGGCAATATCAACGGACAGACCCTGGATGTGACCGTCACCAATGGGCACAAGGCTCCGGTCATCACGAAACATCCTACTGCGCTGGCCCTCCTCGCCGGGGCCAAGGCCACCTTCACCGTCACTGCCACCGGCACAGCGCTCACCTTTCAGTGGCGCAAGGATGGCGTGAATCTGGCCGGACAGAATGCCGCTACCCTGGTGATCAACAACGTCCAGGCAGCGAACATCGGCAGCTACGATGTGCTGGTGGGGAATGCCACCACGACGCTGACGAGCAACGCTGCGCGACTAGACTTTAGGGCCGCGCCAGACATCACCACCCAGCCGGTGGAAGGGCGTCTGCTCCAGGTCGGGCAGGCGCTGGCGCTGGAGATCGCCGCTACGGGTGGACTCGCACCTACCATCTCTTGGCTGCGCGATAGCAAAGCCGTCACCGGGCAAACGAAGGCGCAATTGAACATTCCCGCCGTGAAGCTCACCGACGCCGGGGCTTACCAAGCTGTGGCCACGAACGCCTCTGGGAGGGACACTAGTGCCGCATCCAATGTAGTCATCGTGGACCCCGCTACTGTCGTCACAACGTTCAAACCGGGTGCCAAAGCAGTCCTCAAAGCCGCTGTGGCTGGACCGGGACTGGCCTTTCAATGGCGGTTTGCGGGGGCGAATGTCACCGATGGTGGGCGCATCACGGGCGCACAGACGGGGACGCTGACAATCAACGGCTTGGTCAATGGCGACTCAGGTGACTACACCTGCCAAATCGTGGCTCCTGGCACTCTTGGCACCGCGACCAGCGGCATCCAAAGGCTGGCCGTGGTGGTAAAGCCTTCCCTATCCAATTTCACAGCCTCCACGGGCGTCATCGGCTTCCCTTATGAATTCACCGTTCCCTATGGCCCAGAGATTGCCAACACCCCCTCAGGCTTCCAGTTTTATGACATGCCTGCTGGGCTGAGAGGCGATTCCAAAACTGGGCGCATCACCGGCACACCGACCGTGGCCGGCTTATACCGCTACCGGGTCATCATGAGTAATGCGATGGGCAATAGCAACACCGCCACAGGCACCATGACCATCCTGCCCCTGCCACCTGCGGGCGTGGGCAGCTTTCTCGGAGCCATCCAGCCGAATGCCCAGCTCAACGCCAACAAGGGCGGTCGCTTTGACATGACGGTCCTGGACTCCGGATCCTACAGTGCCAAAATCACCCTCGCGGCCACGGTATATAATGTGACCGGTAGGCTGACCTACCTGCCCGGCGTCTTCGCGCCTCAGGGCCAGGTGGTGATCCCGCGCAAAGATGCCGCATCCCTGACTCTGGCGTTCAGCATGAATGAGAACACCGGGCAATTGACCGGCCAGATCACCGACGGCACCAACACCAGCACGGTCTATGGCTTCCGCCAGTTCTGGGACGCCGCCTGGAAGCAGTCCTCTGCGTATTCTGGCAGCTTCACCGTCCCTTCCGTAGCCACCTACAATTTAGTCATGAACCTAGCTGCAGGGGATGTGGGAAATGTCGGCGTGCCGCAGGGTGCCTGCTATGCCAACGTCAGTGCCAGCCGCGGCGGCACCACCATCACTAGCGGCAAGCTAGCGGATGGCACCAGCTTCACTTCCAGTAGCATCGTCGGCCCTTCCGGCCAGTTCTTCATCTACCAGATGCTATATAAAAACACCGGCTCCATACAGAGCACTCCCAGCTTTGGCACGACGAATTTCGGCAACACTGAGCGGACGATCTTGCGTGTATCAGGGGATTTCCGCTGGATCAAGGATGCCCAACCCCTCGCCATCGAGCGCAGCTACCGCGCAGGTTTCGGCCCCGTCACGCTCGGTCTCCTCGGACGCACCTATATCCCGCAGCCGCTGAACACCATCATCCTGGACCTACCGGACGTGGCAGACAATGCCAGGTTTGACTTCAGCCAAGGAGGGCTGGCGGCCTCCTCAACGAACCCGGACGTGATCTTCCGCCTGCTCAAGTCCAGCGGCGGCCAATACCCGCCCGCAGGATCAGCCCAAAATCCCGGCAATGTGAGAATGGCACTCTACCCCGCGACCGGCACCTTCAGCGGCAGCTTTGATCTGGTGGATGGTGCTACGAAGCGCCCAGTGAATTTCCAGGGTCTCATTATGCAGGAGATACCCCTCACACCAGCGATTTTGTACACCAACGGCACCGTGGCTGAGGCAGAGATTCCCGGCTCTGACGCCATCGCCACAGGTTACTTCCTCCTACCGCAGCTTCCCGCCGCTGGACCGCCTGCCACCACGCTGACCACCTCCCCCATCCTCTCAGGAAAGGTGGACCTCAAAGGCAGCCCCGTGCTCATCACCACGCAGCCCGTCAGTGTGGCTGTCACGGTAGGAACAGCGGCCAGCTTTACTGTGGCTGGCAGTGGTCAGGGCACGCTAACCTATCAATGGCGTAAAGCCGGTGTGAATATCGCTGGTGCCACTACTGCCACCCTCAGCTTCACCCCGACCACCGCGAACAACGCGGGCAACTATGATGTGATTGTCAGCAATGGCTCCGTCACAACTACCAGCAACACCGTCACGCTCACTGTCAACGTTCCCGTCAGCAGTGTGGTGGCCAGCCGCTTGCCTTCTGCCAGCAGTGTCAGCGAGGGGCAGTCTGTCACCTTCAGCGTCACTGCCCAAGGAACCACGCCGCTTAGCTACCAGTGGCGCAAGGGAGGCACAGCGATCACTGGGGCCACAGGCAGCACCTACACGATCAACCCCGTCGCGCCCACGGATGACGGTAACTACACGGTTTTGGTTAGCAATGTCTCCAGTCCAGCAGGTGTCTCCAGCAACATCGTCAACCTTGCCGTCAATGCCGCTGTCAGCAATGTCGTCGCCACCCGCACGCCAGCCAGCAGCCCGGTCGCCAACGGTCAGGTAGTCACCTTCAGTGTCACTGCAAACGGTGCCAGCCCACTCAGCTACCAGTGGCGCAAGAACGGTACGAACATCCCCAGTGCCACCGCCAGTAGTTTTGTCATAAACACCGCTGCCTCGACCGATGACGGCAATTATGACGTCATCGTCAGCAATACGGTGACCCCTGCCGGAGTCACCAGCAATACAGTGGCGCTTACCGTGGGCATCCCCGTTGGCAACGTGCTCGCCAGCCGTGTCCCAGCCGCCACAGCACTCACCCCCGGCCAGTCCGTCACCTTCTCCGTCGCCGCAGAGGGAGACACACCCCTGAGCTACCAATGGCGCAAGAACGGCACGAACATCCCCAGTGCCACCAGTGCCACCTACACCATTGACAGCGCAGGCGTGAGCGACAGCGGCGACTTCGACGTGCTCGTGAGCAATGCCCTGACCCCTGCTGGAGTCGCCAGTGGCATCGTCAATCTCACCGTTGCAGAACTGGTCACCAATGTGGTCGCCGTCCGCAATCCCGCCACCAGCACTGTCGTAGAGGGTGCGATCATCACCTTCTCTGTCACTGCCGACGGCACCGGACCGCTCGGCTACCAGTGGCGGAAAAACGGCACCAGCATCCCCGGTGCCACCGCTAGCACCTATATCGTAAACCCCGCCGCCTTAGCCGATGACGGCAGCTACGACGTGCTCGTCAGCAACGCCATCAGCAACGGCGTCACCGCTGTGACCAGCAACACCGTGGAACTCGACGTGGTGCCGTGACGGCACCTTACCCGCGCCGCATCATAGTCACCACATCATGCACAGTCTGCGTTAGTTCGCCGGCCTCGTAGGGTTTCGGCAACACCCCGACGAAACCCTTTTCCAGAAACGTCATCTGCACATCCGCATTCACGCTGCCGCTAGTCACCACCAAGCGCGCGTCTGGGTCGAACCGTAGTATCTCCGCTGCCGTCTCACCCCCATTCATGCCGCCGCGCAGCGTCAGGTCCATCAGTACCACGTCCGGCGGCGTACCCGTGCGCGCCAGGCTCTGGTAGATCCTTACAGCATCCTGGCCGTTGTCACACTCCACCACCTCATAGCCGCAGCGTTTCAGGATCAGGTGCGCCACCTTCCGCAGATCATCTTCGTCATCCACGATCAGCACCCGTCCCTGGCCGGGCTTCAGGGGCACCGGCGCGGTGTCCTTATCCATCTTCACGGCTTTCTCTTCCATCGGAGGCAGCACGGCTGGCAGGAACAGAGTGAACTCCGTGCCGACATGCTGGCGTGACATCACCCGGATGTCTCCATCCAGCGCCTTAATGAAGCGCTTGCACGTTGTTAGACCGATACCATTGCCGTCCGCCTTGGTGGTGAAGCTTTCCCGGAACAGCCGCTGCAGATTTTCCGGCGTGATGCCGCAGCCCCTGTCCCGCACCACCACGCGCACATACGGCCCCGGCTTTAGCACCGCATCCTGGCCCAGGGACAGATCGTAGTTCTCCGCCTCAATGTCCATGTAGCCTCCCTGCGGCATCGCCTGGATGCCGTTAAGTATCAGGTTTTGCAGAACTTGGCTCACCTTCACCGCGTCTGCCATCGGCCAGCGGAGTCCTTTGCCCAGGCTGACCCGCAGGTGCACGTTGGATCCCGCCCCGGCAAACTTTACCGTGTCATGGATAATCAACGCCAAATCCACCGGCTGTACCACGTGCGGCTGGGCCTTGCACGCAGTTACCACCTGCGAGGTGAAGGCACGCGCCCGCTTCAGCCCGCTAAAAATGAGCTGCAAATCCTGATGCAAGCCCGACTGCGGCTCCACCTGCTGCATCAGATCAGACAGGCGCACCGTCACTGGACCTAGCAGATTATTCACGTCATGTGCGATGCCTTGCGCCAGCGCTGCCAGGTTATCCTGCCGCAGTTGCAGCGACTGCGCGTCCAAGTCATCCACCCGCAGCAGGGCCGTCTTCGCCGCTGCGGCAGACACCTGTGGCAGGGGTGTCACCAGCAGGGTAAAATTCAGCAGCTTCCGCAGACTATTAAACACGGCCCGCACGCGCCAGCGACAGCGCCGGGCCTCGTTCCCGTAAAAGTTCTGAATGCAGCATTCGCACTCGTGCAGGCCACCATTCTCCACTGCCTGATTCAGGCTTTGCAGCAGCGTGCAGGCATCCATGTCCCCCACAGCCAGGTCGGCCACCCCCATGCCCCGCCGCCCCTTTTCAGGCTCCACCCCCACCAGAATAGCGGCCGCAGCATTGCTGAAGAGCACCTTCGGCCCTGCTGCATCACTGCTCTCTGCCTCCACGATCAGCACCGCCTCCGGCACCTGGTCCAAGGCCACCCGGAGAAAGTAGTTGGCCGTTTTCATCTGATCGAGACTAGCCTCTAGATCGGCCAATGTATCAGGGCGGAGAGTGTCGGGGGAGAGAGTCATGGCTGCCGCGAGAATTTAAATTCATTTAGCAGCCATAGATAATTTAGTAAACTTTAATTTTTGGGACAATGATCTTTTTTGCTTCTCGTTTTTGAAAATCCTCTCCTTACCTCTCCAACCCCGTCTTTCTGGCAACCTCTCCCTTCTCAAATCATCTCGCAGTCGAGAAAGTCGGCGAAGAACTTGTTTTTCGGGTTCTTGCGCAGTTGCGTCGGCGAGCAAAGGGGCTGCGGCACCTGACAAGGACTGTCGTTTTGAAAAACGCGGTTCTTCTTCACTTCACTCCACTGGAGCCATCGCCGCACTGGTTCCACGGCATCTTGGCGAGTAGCATCCCCATGCCACACCAGTCTGTGATGCCAGCAAAGATCAGCCCCGCGCCGACAAAGCCGGAGAGCCAGATAAGGCGGGATGGACGAAGTGCGCGAACACCACGCCAGTTAGCACAATGGCCCCGGCGGCGATGCGCACCAGGCGCTCCAGCGAGATGACCTTGCTCGTACCGCGAGTGACCGGCAGCCCGGCCTCGGCCCAGGCGAGAGTGCCGCCTTCGACGACGTTGCATTGCGTGAAGCCGCACTTTTCGAGTTTCTCCGCCGCCAGCTTCGCGCGATTGCCCGTGCGGCAGAGGAGAAAGACAGATTGGTCTTTGGCGCAGCCGCTTTCTGTGGCAAGCCGCTCGTCGAGACGGTCGAGCGGCGCGATTTGTGCGCCTGCGACGTGGATTTCAGAATGCTCAACCGGGGTGCGGACATCAAGCAGGTTGAGCTTTTCACCTTGTTGGATGCGGTCGTGGAGTTGGCGTGGGGTGATGGTGATCATGTGGGTTTTGATGCCTATCCCTTCTGGCAGCGTGGGCAAGCAAGCCCACACGCTATTCGTTTGTCAGGATGACTTTCAGCGCGTGTGTCTTCGCTGCATTGCCAAAGGTGTCGTAAGCGCTCATCACCTCATTGAGCGGAAAACGGTGGGTGATGAGCTGCCTGGGCTGCAGCCTGCCAGAGCTGACTGTTTTCAGCAGCAAGGACGTAGTCACTGCATCCACCAGACGCGTGGTGATGGTGATGTTTTGCGACCAGAGCGCTTCCAGATGGAGCGGCACGCTCTCCCCATGCACGCCGACATTGGCGATGTGCCCGCCTGTGGCGATGATGGACTGGCAAAGCTCAAAGGTGACCGGTAGGCCGACGGCCTCGATAGCCACATCCACGCCCCGGCCCAGGGTCATGGCCAGGGTCTTTTCCACAGCTTGATCGCGACCATTGTTGATTAACCGAGTAGCTCCCAGCTTCTTGGAGACATCCAGACGATAATCATCCTGATCTATCATGATGATGTCCCCAGGTGCATAGAGCTGTGCTGTCAGCAGAGCAGCCATCCCGACTGGGCCAGCACCGATGATGGCCACCGTGTCACCTGGCTTGACGCAGCCGTTGAGCACTCCGCACTCGTAGCCCGTGGGCAGAATGTCGCTGAGCATGACCATCGCCTCCTCATTTGCATCCACCGGGATGTGATGCAGGCTAGTATCTGCCCACGGAATGCGGGCAAACTCGGCCTGGGTGCCATCAATCGTATTGCCGAGAATCCAGCCACCCTGCTCGCAATGGGAGCAAATGCCACGGCGGCAGTTCTCGCACTTCGCACAGGCGGTGATGCAGGAGATAATCACACGGTCTCCCGGCTGAAAGCGAGTAACTGCTTCGCCAACCTCTTCAATGACGCCGATGCCTTCATGCCCCAGGATGCGCCCCGCACGCACTGTGGGCACATCGCCTTTGAGGATGTGGAGGTCAGTGCCACAAATCGAGGTCTTGGTGATTCGCACCAAAGCATCGCTCGCCTCGCGCAGGGTGGGCTTTGGCATATCCTCCAGGAGTTTCTTACCGGGACCGTGATAGACGAGGGCTTTCATAAGAGGTGTAGCGGCGGGGGTTAATGCTCAACTTGCTCGTGGGCCTCGACAAACCAGAGGTTGTTATCTGCTCCACGAGAGATTTCGGTGAAAATGTCGGCGGTATCGGCATCATCGAGCTTACTTGCCAGCTCGATGGCTTTGCGAATCAGCTCGCCATAGAAAGCGATGGCATGGGCTAGCTCAGCCACATGCTTCTTAGCGCTAGTGATGTCCAGCGGGTACTCTGGCAGGCTAGAGTGCTTTGCCGCCACGCGGATCGTGCCCTGGGCGATGCCGCCAAGCTGGACGATGCGCTCCGCAATGACATCCACATAGGCACCTGTGTCGGTGAAGACTTTGTCGAAAAGCTCGTGCAGCGCGATGAAGTTCGGCCCCTTCACGTTCCAATGTGCCTGCTTGGCCTGCATCATCAGGTCAATGGAGTCCGCCAATCTTTCTTGTAGCAGGGCAGCCACTTCGATACGGGTCTTTTCAGGTAGGCTGTTGCGCGTATGCGTGAGCTTGTTTTTCATGGCCCAAAAGATAGGAGATGAGACCACAGCCGGGCTATGGGGTGTTCACCCCAGAAGGTGCCCCCTATGACTCCAACCTTGGCTCATACTTTGGGCACCATTTGGGCAGTGCTATGGGGGACACACCCCATAGCATGCTCACATCCCTGGTTGCACTCTTGTGGCGGTGAGCAGGACGCGGGCAACAAGCCATACCGCGACCCACGCAACCAATACCGCCGCTCACAGCATACCCTATGGAATCAGCACCTGAAACCCAGGCGACGACGGTTACGCCCGCCAGGACTGAGGTCGCCGCGCCAACATGCATTCAGCTACATATTCCGGTGATCACCTTCATCAAGATCGCTGCTGTGCTGCTGGTGACCTATTCTATTTTTGTGTTGTGGTCATTGCTGTTGTTGGTTTTTTTGGCCCTCTTTCTGGCGGTGACATTGTATGCCTTTGTGGACTGGCTGGATGCCAATGGCATGCGGCACTGGGCTAGCCTGCTGTTAGTGATCGGCGGTCTGCTGGCTGTGGTCGGCCTCGGACTGGCGCTAATCCTGCCTGAGTTGATGGATCAAGCAACATCCTTTACCACCAATCTCCCACAACTGCGCGAGACGGCTCTGAACCTACTCCCTGCTGGCGGTGGCGTGCGTCTGAATGCGCAGCACCTGATGGAGAACTCGGAATGGACCGAAGCTGGCAATTGGTTCAACCATTTCATGTCAGCGGGCGGTGTTGCGCTCGACGGCATCGCGGAGATCAGCCTCCTGCTCGTCATCTCGCTCTATCTTCTGATTGATGGCAGCAAGACGTATGAGTGGCTGCTGGCTTTCTTCTCGCCTTTAAAGCGCAGCAAGATTCGCCTGACATCCAAGGAGATTTCCAAGGTCATCTTTGGCTACGTCGCCGGGCAGGTCATCACCTCCGCGCTGGTGATGATCTTTTCCTTCATCGTGCTGGCCGTGCTGCAGGTGCCAGCGGCCTTGATGTTGGCCATCTTGGCAGGCGTCTTCGACATCCTGCCTATCCTGGGCTTCATCATCGCCACAGTGCCTGCCTTCCTGCTGGCGCTCAGTGTGTCCCCCCAGACGGCATTCATCGTACTGGGCTTCTATGTGTTGTTTCAGGCTCTTGAGAACTACCTCATTGTGCCGCTGGTTTATGGGAAGTGAGGTGCTAGCTATTTCTGGACCAAAATTTAGTTAAGCTTCGAGTGCTAATTGAGCCTCGAAGGCTGTTGGTGAAAGGTAGTTGAGGGAGGAGTGGCGACGGTGGGTGTTGTAGTAGCCGTCGA
>Ga0247834_1003839_pt1 | contig 19804 bp, 3 predicted proteins | sample LaCruzMarch2015__8_FD_187118 | JGI IMG/M metagenome (GOLD analysis project Ga0247834, IMG submission 187118) | Freshwater microbial communities from meromictic Lake La Cruz, Castile-La Mancha, Spain - LaCruzMarch2015_12m | ecosystem: Environmental > Aquatic > Freshwater > Lake | place: Spain...
CCAACTTGTTTCGCGTCGGAAATATCGTATGCCTCTTGGTTTTACAATAAATGGCGGTCCTTATTACGCGTTAATGAAGTTAGAGGCTCCTACTCTTCTACATAATACTATTATTCCAATTCATTCAATTGGAGCCTTAAAGGCTGCAATCATAGCGATTAGTTATGAGTATGTGAATGATGATGAAAGAGCCCAATTCAATTGGGGAAAATTTACTCAACTAATGCAGCTTTCCGAAAGGCAGGTTGAAGGAACAAAGAAATACTACCTCGGCATGGACTCAAGTCTGCGTCGTCGTCCAACTCAATTCATGTAAAATTATGGGACTCGATGATAAAAAAGATTGGAAGATTGATAAGCCTATTGGCATTCAATCAGAGCAAGAACGCCAAGCAATAAATCAAGCTCGTCGCCGTGATCAGTTTATAGGCAAGGTAATGCGTGAGGCTCGTAGCAATAAAGATTTAAAAGGATACCTTGAGGCTGAGAAAGCAGGATACACAGACCGTGGAATAGAAAACGTAGATGATAAAAATGCACGCTTTCGTGAAAGCGCTAATCAGAGACGATTTTACGGAGATGGCGCAGTCGGTCCGGGACAGCCACCCACAGGAGGCTCACAGCCACCCACAGGAGGCTCACAGCCACCCACAGGAAGCTCACAGCCACCGAATGTAGGCACACCTCCAACTACTGGCACACCTCCCGTGCCAGCACCCACTGCCGGATTTCCAGTTGGTTCGGGTTCTGAAATTGGAACAGCCCAACCTGCAACGCCAGCTATGTCAGCAGCGGAACAGTCTAAGCAAGCCACCCTTGAAAAGACTCTGGCTGGCAATTTCGGCAAGGTTGCTCAAGCTCGTGCGCAGGCTAAACAATCAGGCGGAACATACGATGCCACTCCAAGTTTCGATACTAGAACTGAGGGAAGAAAAGCTTTTGTTGATACCGTTGGAACTCTTAATGTGAAAGAAGGTGGAATTACCCCAAAAGAAGTTGAACAAGCGAAAGCTCGCGGAGCAGTCCTTGGTCTTACACCTCAGCAAATACAAGATACACTGGATGGAGAAACCGAGCTTTCTCCTGAAGCAATTGCAGGACGCGCCAAAAGTAAAAAAGATGCTGCTGCTAAAAAGGCTTATGATAAGGAGTTTAAATCAAGCGACGATTATATTGAAAAGGCAATTGCTGGGCTTGGATCTAAATTCACTGACGCAAATAAAGTTGCGGATTCAATTAGCAAACCACTTGACGCAGTTTCTTTCCAAAGGATAGAGGCAGCGCTTGATTCCTCAAGACGAAGAGAGGGAAACAGGGCAATGAATTTTGCTGATATAATTGGAGGCTATCTTACTGGCAAAAAAAATAAAATTGTCAAAACTATAAAAGAACCTCGCCAAGCATCTATTGACACAAACAATGCTTCTAAAGAATTTCGTTCTGGTTATGATACCCTAAAAGTACTTGAATCATTTACTATTTAAAAAATGCCATACCAAACCTACACAAATGATTCTGACGCTCAGTTTGCGGCTGAGCTTGACAAGTTTAAACTTGGTCCCGGTGTAACCCCCGGAGGCTCTGCATATGCCGCTTCTGAAGCTGCAATGGATTTCATGGGCAACGACTACAAGAATGTAGCTGCCCTAATGCAAGCGCGAGCATCCTTAGGTGCAGCTTCTATGGGAACAAGAAAATCTATTAGTGAAGATGTTATGAGCAAACAAGCTTCTGATGATTTTGATTCTTATAGCTCAATGATGACAGAGGGTTTTACTGGTGATCCTGTAAAAGACGCAGCACTTAGGCAGCAAGCCTCTTTACGGTTTGGTGACAACGAACAAGCCATGCGTCATCTTTCTTCTATGGCTAAATCAGATCAAGATCAAATTCTTGCTCGTGGATTCAAAGCGCAAAATCGTGCTATGGACGAAGACGACGCGAATTGGGAATCTGATGTTGAGATGCGAAGGCAGCAAAGAGGATTAACTCTGGGCAAAATGAACTTGGAAGAAAAACAACTTATTTTATTGAATGATGCTGCTGATGAAGAACTTTATGGATTCGTGCAAGATCAGGCGGGCGGCTTAATTGAACGCTCTCCAGAACTTGCTAAAAAAATATTAAAAGTTGGACACCGTTTGGATTCTGCAAAAGATTTTCGCACTGCTCGTGAGCTTGGTTCTGTTACATCTAATTTCAGCCGATCTTCATTGTTGGAAGAAGCTTATCGTTTAGAAATTACAGCAATGAGCCCACATATTAGCAGGATTAATACTATGATAGACATGGATATCTCTAGTGCTAAAACGCCTGAAGAATACGATGAAATGTTAGCCCTGACTAAAAGTAAGATTTCTACTTTGCCTGAAAAAGATCAAAGGAATGCTCAAGAAGCGTTGGACATTCATTCTAATCTTATGAGTTCTCAATTTCTTCGTGTCAAATTACAAGAAGATTTTGAATCTCATATGGATAAAGCTCCTAATGATATGGCTTCTCCTGAAGCACAAGAATGGAAAACTGGTCTTGCGGTTTTAAAAGCAGAAGCTAAATACATTGGTGGAATAATTAACAAGAAGCAAGGAGAGCTTACCCAAAGGCAATCACTAGAAGATCGAGCTTATGAAACAAGGAAGCGTTCATTGGAAATTCTTGACAGAACTCAAGATCTTAAATTTGATGCTGAAGATCAAACTCTTCAACGCATGAAGCAGGAATGGGAAATGGAAAAGGTTCCACGCTCTGAACAGTTTAAGATTTTGATGGCTGCAACTAAAAGAAGAAACACTCCCGCTGAAGTCGAAAAAATTCTTAATATGCTTCAAGATAAATGGGCTGATAATCAAGCATCACAGACTAATCCCGGATCGCTCTACCCTAAGAAATAAAAAACAATGGAACTAAAACTTGATTCGTATGCATTGAACGAAGATGAAGGCAATATGGTGGACAACTCTTTTGGAAGAGTTCCTCCGCTAGCAATTAAGGATGATTTCAATAGCGCGTTAGGCGTAGTTAAGGGTGATACGTGGAGGTATGCTGCACCAGAATCTAGGATAGCTTCGATTGATGATGCTTTTTCAATGATTGTTGAGGAGGCAGAAAAAGACAAGAGCAGGGTAGTCCCATGGAAGCCTCTTGGTAAAGAAGGGAAAACAGAAGCTCCGTTATTTCATTCAGATGGAAGCTGGACGTCTCAAGGCAAGGAATGGCTTGGGCAACAAAGGAATTACTTAGAGGCCGCTGCACATGACGAGACTGGAGGTTTTGAATACAATCCTTTGTCTGAAGAAATTGAGGCCGCTTCCCATTTGGCTCCATTGCTTGAAAGACAAAAGAAACAGTTTGATCCATTCAAAGATTTCAACAACATTAAACAAGAGGTCGAGAGTGAAGTTATTGATGGTAAGCCACGAGATTTTACATACGAAGCATTTCTTGAGCGAGTCAATCAAGGTAAAGATCCTAATTCTCCATCTGCGATTGACCCTGACAATAAGGCAATGCGCGAGCAGTTTGATTCACGTAAAAAGTTAAATGATTTTGATCCCTCTACAATGGGCAGCACTCCATTTGTAATGAAAGAGGGAGTTCCTATTTTTAATCCTAAAATGCTTAATGAGCCGACTAAAATTGAAAGCGCTATTGAAGCTTCTGGATTATCTGCGGCTGACAAGAAGATGGCGCTGATCAATTTCCGTGACACTTATAATAAACTTGATGCTGGAATAGTTAATGAGCTTTCATTTGCAGATGACATGCAGATGCACAAGATGCCTCTAAATGCAGTTGCTGATATTTTTGGCGTTGAACGTAATAATATCAGTAAACGTTTTCAAGACCATATGGCTCAGGAAGGTGGCAAGGGTTCACTGTATACTTTTATTAAAGAGAATGAGGCTGAGTTTAGTGGTGAACAGTTTGGATGGGCTGATAAACTTAACAATGCTTTTTGGAATGCTAATCGTTCAACAGGTGCTGGTGCGTTATGGTTGCTTACTGCTGGACAGAATAAAGGTGTGAATCAATTTCTTTCTGACTCAGCTCGTTATAACGATATTGCTTTTGAAGGAATGGGAGGAGTTGAAAACTATCGTGTGCTTGGAATGGATTTTACCAATAAGGGCATGTATGACATGGCTGGGCAGGTTGCTTCAATGCTTACCACTGCTGGCGCTGTCTTGCTTATAAAGGGAGGAATTAAATCGGCTGGTATTGTTGCTGGTGCTACTGCTGGTTCTCTTGTTCCTAAAGCTGGTGTTCTTGGAGCTGCGGCAAAAGGAGTGATGGCTTCGGATGAAGCTATTTTAGCCGCAACTAATGAAGCTATTTTAGCCGCAACTAAAGCTCTTGCACCAAACACTGCTAAGAATTTAACCATCAAAGCGCTTCGTGATCCATCTGCTTATATTGGAGGGCTTCAAGCTTCGGGCATGTCTTTTGGTTCTACTTTTAATCAAGTGATGGAGGAAACTGGTGACTATGATTTAGCTACTAAAAAAGCTAACATCGAAGGTATTTCCAGTGGTCTTTCCGCTTTCATTGCTACATCTGTTTTTAACCGGATTGCTCCGGGTGCTGAGAAGATGATGACGGGCGTTGAGGGTTCGTTGGGTGGTAGTTTGATTGCTAGGATACAGTATGCTAAAGCTGCTAGCGCTGCTTCCAAAAAAGCAAGCATTGTCGAGGTTTTAGAAAACGTCACAAAAGATGAGGTGATGCGCAAAGCTCTTTCAAAAGGATTAGCTGAAACAGTTGACATTGGAGCAAGGAGGGCTGGTTTGAAAGGATTTGGTCCTGCCGCAGGTACAGTTTCTGAGTTTTTCGAGGAATCAGTGGATACAGCGTTAAATGATGTATTTAGCGCAATGTTGGATGACTCCAAAACTTGGACGGATTCTGTCTGGAATAACATCGAATCGAAGTTTAGCGAGTATATGGCCGCTGGCGTGATGGGTGCATTTGGTGGTGCTATGGGTGAAAGCGTTGGTGGTCTTGCTTCTTTTTCTAAGGCCAATCGAAAACAGCGTATAGAAGCTATTAAGCAACACTCTGATATTGTTTGGCAAAACATCAAAGGTAACGTGGAGTCATTTGATCCTGTCACTCTTCAAGTTGCTGCTGAATCTGGAGTTGATAAGAATATTGTTTCTTGGGCTCAGTATCTTGCTAACTCCCCTGACGATCCTAAAACTAAAGCGAAAAAGTTTGCTGAGCAGATAATGTCTGGTGCTTACACGGCTGATTACACATCTGCTCCAGAGGAGGCGCAAGAAGCATCCAGCAATCCTTCAACCTCACCTGCTGCGCCTGCCTCCACTCAGCCCACTACAGCGCCTTCAGCCCCCCTTCAGGATGAAGGAGCGGCAACTCTATCAAAGATGGGTGTTACTGCACCTGAGGGTAGAGATTTGGCGGTAGGGTTGCCAATTCTACGTGATGAAAAACCAATTGAAGTTGGCAAGGCTGGAACTATGGTTCCAATTATGGTTGGAACAGTTGCTAACGCTGCGGCTGAGTGGACTCCCACTGGTGGAAAGCCTGAGGTTATTTCCGCTGAAAAGGCTGCTACCATCCTTGGCCAAAACATCCCCTCCTTTGGAGGAGGCAAGCTTCGAGCACAGGCCAAAAGCTTTACCCAATCTCAAGCAAGATACGACAAAGCAATACAACATGAGTGGACAACAAAACAAAGCAATGCAGGTGATGGAGATAGTAGCAAAGAGTCCTCTTCCGGCAAAGAGAGTGCAGGAGTTGGCAATGAGGCCAAAGCAGACGGCGATAGCGGAGTTGCAGGCGATGGCGGGGCTAAGCAGGCACGACAGCCAGAAGCTGGTGCATCTACTACAACAGCCCTAACTCCATCCGGTAACGAGAGGTTTGACGCTGCGTTCCCAGTCGAACGTATTGAGTATGACGATCCTAGCCACACCTACAAAGTTGACGGCAAGGAGCTTCCTTCGGTTACAACAAAGCTAAGCAAGCACAAGGCTTTTTCTTTTGATGGTGATTCCAACATTGGAAAAGAAGCCAGAGAGACTGGTAGCGCTTATCACGCCAAGATTGAAAAGGAGCTTGCTGGCGAGGATATGGACTTGCATCCAGCTATTAAGAATCTTGTCGCCAAGATCAAGAAGATGGCGAATGGACCGATTGTTTCTGAGAAGGTTGTGTTCGTTGAGGGATACGCAGGGACCGTTGACTTTTTGATTGAGTTGAAGGACGGAGCCTTTGCCATTGTCGATTTTAAGACGACAAAGCTTGCAAAACTCAATGACTATAGGAAGCCATACAAGGAAGGCAAGGAATCCAAGGCGGTGAGCCATGAGGTTCAACTAAAAGCCTACATCGAAGCGCTTAAGGCGAACGGAATCGTTGTCTCAAAAGCGTTCATTGGTCACATCCCAGTGGATGCACAGGAAGTCTCTCGTCTTGAAGAGATCAGTATTAGCGAAAAGGCTGAAACTTACTATGAAGAGATTTTCGGAAAGGCTGAGAAGAAGTCTTTAGTTCAGGCTAAAGCAGAGACACCCGCTCCAGCACCCAAGGAGAAGAGTCAGGTATCTAAATTCGATAGAAATGAATCGTTTGAATCTCAGGTCGAAAGGACGAAGGATTTAAAAGAGGGCGATGAAGTCGCCGTGTTGATTGATGGCAAGGAGAGCATTGTAAAAGCGACTATTGTTGAAACCCCAAAAAATGGAGAAAACGGAGGGTATAGATCTGGACAAATAGCAGTGAGAGTAATCGATTCCTCAGGGAAAGTGAGCGAAGTAAAATCTTCTGTCCCAAGATGGGCCGTCCGTAAAATATCAAAGGAGCCAGCACCCACTAAAGCAGCCCCAGAGGTTGCAATAGCAAAACAACAATCAACCAAACCAGATGAAAAACAAACCGAAAACAAAAGGGACGAAGCCAAGGGGCTGCAAGTAGAGCCAGTCACGGCTCCTGATATGCCGCGTGAGACATCTGCTCTCAAAGCTTCCATGCAAGCTTTGCAAAACGCTAATGAAGCTATGCTCCTCGATATTCTACGGGAGGGGCGCTCGTCTAAGAATCAGCAACTAGCAATGCGCTACGATGCTGCTCGACGCATACTCTTCAATATGAATGGAGTTGATCCAGTCGAACAGATTGGATTCACAGTATTAGACGCTGCCGCTCCTGTTACGACTAAAGGACAAAAGACCACTCCTGAAATTACAACCTTTACAGTGGATCGCAATATGGCAATGAGTGGAACAGACTCATTAGGAGGTGCATGGAGCACAACTAAAACTTCAAACAATAAAGCCCCAGATACTTTTTACTACACTCCTCCAAAGGGACAGACAATGAGAGGAAACCCATCTGTTCTTTCCTTTACTGATACTGAGAATGAAGTTTTAGTCTTGGCTAAAATTGATAATGGTCGCTACACGTTTAAACGGATTGATTTAACTCAAGCGTTGGAAAATCAATCAAAGAATCTTCAGCAACCAAACTTTGATCGCGCATCGAAGGAGTGGGAAAGCACTCGCCTTACTGCTTCTAATACAGCAATAATTGCCTCGTTATCCAAGATTCTTGGCTCTTCGAATGTTAGTCAATCAGATTTTAATAAGGTTTTTAACGCCGTGCTTCGTATTGTGGCTCCTAATGTTGATCCAAAAGACATTGTTTTTACAGAACTTCCGGGTGATTCCTTTATCCGAACTGAAGGTGATGCTAGAGGTGCCAAGGTTGTAGTCGATAAAGACAAAATGGTTGGGCATTTGCGCTATCTATTTGACGGCTATGCTACTGGTCGTAGTGACTTCTATGACACAATGGTAGCTAACGAGATAGCTCGTCAACTTGCTGCATGGATTGATGAAGAACAAATTCATAGGATTGCCTTGCCTTTGTTTTCTCAGGCTGAGCTAAAGACTTTCTTTGATGAGGCTTTGGCTGCTGAAGGGGATGCAAAGTCTATACGTAATCTGCTGCTTGAAACAGTCAGGGAGCGTCTTGGAGAGGGCTTCAACACTGAGGATGCTACCCCTGAGCAAATCAAGATGCTTGTGCATGAGACTCTTCGTAAAATGCACCAGTTGATTAGCACTGGTTCTAATACGGAAATGCAGACAGATACCGCTCGTTCAATCATGTCTATCTTAAATAATAGTGCTTCTCCAAAGGGCGCTTTTAATAAGATTAAGACAGTGATGGCTATGATGCGTCGTTATTTTCAGCGCGTTCAAAATGCTCTCTACATGCGTCGTCTCCACAGAAAAATGACCGGTCATCAGCAAAACATGCTGAATCGTTTAATGTCTGCTTATAATAAAGATAATCTTCAAGGAGACGTTGATATGATTAGCCAAAAAGCGGCGAGTCATTCTGCGTGGATTTACCAATCGGCCAAAACGGATTTTGAGGAACGGACGAATGCAATGATTATGTCCGAGGACTTATCCGATGCTTTGACGGCTCTTAAGGACATCCCTAAGCGGTTCGTGAATGCGAACATGGATGATCTTGTCGAGTTGGATTCCAAGACAGGCAAGCTCACCTTGTCTCCTATTGCTAGGGGATTAGCTGAGGATGGCTGGATCAATGCTCCTGTTGAGAAGATAGAGAAGGCTCTGAATGTGCTGAATAAGAACAATACTGCATTCGGTGCATTGAGTCAGCTTGTGATGGCTGAGCAGGCTTTGGAGGCGGCTCGCTTCAATGTGGATGATGTTAGTGGTCTTGATCTGGATAGTCTTTCTTCTAATGCTGTGTGGAACGTATTGGCTTCCGGTATCCGTGCATTCGGCGATGTTTCCGCCTTGTCTTCGATTCAAAATTTCTTCGGTGAGCAAATAAAGGAAGTTGAAATGGATTACAGCCAAAAAGTCCTTGAGTTTGAAACAAGCTTTATCCGCGAAGCGCGTGAAGCAAACATCGAGACAAAGGACGGTGTTGCGAAATTGATGCGCATTGCTGCAAAGATTGGTGCTCCCTCAGAACCGGATTCACTTCCAGCAGTTCCATCCGCCCGTGGATATGCTTCTATTGTCGAAGCGAAGTCTCCTATCGAAAGATGGCAGGATCATATCGTCAACAAGCTCATTGGATCAGCAGAGAGCGGCAGCGAAGCCATTCGCAATGCTTATGCTTTAGACCTGACTAAAATTAAGTCGAACGCTGAGTCTAAGATTCAGAAAATTCGAACTCTGATGGCAGAGCAGGAAAAAGCTTATCAGGATTCAATTGCTGATCTCCCAAGAATCAAATCAATAGATGAGCGAACTAAGGACAAATACATCCGCTACGTTAACTATCTCACGGCTCTTGATGAATACAACAAGGCTGCACGTAACGTGGTGCAACAAGCCATTGGGGAGTTTGACTTTAGGAACAAGGATCACGGTTTGAGCTTCAGGGATGTGACTAGACCTGTTTCGCAACCAGCGCCCACCTATGGCTTCGAGGATGTCTCTGAGGATATGCTTAGCCAAGTGAACGGCTACCTTTATGTAACAGCTTCACAATCGGCAGCAATGACAGCTGAGGAAAAAGCTGAACTATTTGGTGGAGGAGCTCGTCCAAGCCGTAGTTCTACTCCTGACCTTTACAGTGCTGTTAGCTCGAACGCTGGACACCAAGGCAAGGTGATGTTTGAGCGTTTCCATATCCTGCAAAGTCAGCGAGTGGTTCCGATGTCGGATATTTATGCGTTGACTGGTGGATTTAATATTCCGATTGAGACATCCGAAATGGGTGGTTCAAAAGCGCCAGAGCCCGGAGCAATCTTTTACCGCTGGAAGGTTGATGCGGCTTTCAATATTTACGACAAATACATCGGAAGGGATTTCACAAATAGGGTTATTCCTAACTCCAAACAAGTAATGGAGGCTATTGGTCTTGATCGTGATCTCTCAAAGCTCGGCGATACCTACATTGAACATCTTAATGAAACTGAAGAGTGGCTAGATAAGATGGAGGCATTGATTGATCCTGATTTGATTGTTTCTGAAATTAGCGGAACGCAGACATTGGCTGGTCGTCAGGCTGTTTTGTTGAGCCGGAGATTGAAGGAAGCTCGCGCTGCTTTCGACGTTCATTACGCAGAAGTTGTAGCCCTTTACTCAAAAGCAAAGACAGGCGCTGCAAATGTGGGGCTGGAATTTGAAGGACTCATTGGAAGCAATAACTTAACTACTAAGGTATTCCGTGAGGCAATGTGGAACGCTAGTGCTGATGTAATGATGGCTAGGACTGCTTACCGCTCGTTCATGGACCCTCAGTGGAGGGCTAACGTCCGCAGAGAAGCTGGCCGCACAACTAGGGATGTTGGATTTAGCCCGAACAAGGAGTATGTCGCTTTGAGGGATCGTCCTATCGACCTTCCTACGTTCATTAATTATTCATGGTTCCTTAACTTTCTCTCACAGAGGAATAGTGACTACTTCGTTTCTCCTGTTTATGCCTCTGATCTACTGAAGAACCTAGAGAAAGGGAACTGGAGTAATGATTCCTACGAAATGTGGAAGGAGTCACATACTCAATGGATTTCAGTTACTCAGCGTGACGAGGACGGGAAACCGATCAAAGACACTAGAGGCGAAACCTTAATGACTTGGGCTGCGGTTACGGAGAAGTCTGGAGCCAATAAATTTATATTCCCTCAAAACCAACTTGATAACGATGGTCGTCCTTTGATATGGATTTCATTTGCTCAGCGTGACAAAAACAAAAAATCGATCAAAAACACTAGTGGCATGACTTGGGCTACGGTTACGGAGAAGTCTGGAGCCAATGGATTTGTATTCCCTCAGAGCCAACTTGATAACGATGGTCGTCCTTTGATGCCACCTTCAATGATGGAGACTTCTCCATATGAAGAGGATTCTACCAGAGCTAGAGCGGAGCGGAGCAAGGATGTTCCTGATATGATTCGGAGGCGCTGGTTTACTCAAACTGCTTTGTTAGTTGGTATGCGTATGCGTTCAGACAAAAAGCGTGAGCTTGGCAAGTCTGACACTGAGCAAGCCCAGCAGTTTTTCCATGATATTTCATCTCTTGGGGTAGGTTCAAATGTTGCTGGAATTGTTCGTCAAGGAATTGGTGGTCTCTTTGGTATTTACGATGCTAAATACAATATGATGGAAGGACCTATTCTTGAACGTCTTGTTTCTGAGTTTGGTAGCCGTTATGCGATTCAGTCCAATGACCCGATTGAACTGCTTGCTGATATGGTTCGATTCAAGGCTGAAAAAGAGCAGGCTTTACTAGATCAGGCTCGCATCAAAGACCCTGACTTGGCTGCTGAGGTTCTAGTTACGCTTGTAGCTGAGGCTACTGTGGGTGGACGCAATCAGGATATGCTTGGAAAGAGCGCTCGTTCGGGCATGTCTGGAAATTCTTACGTTGAAACTCCTGTTGTTGGTGAGCCGATCACTCAAGAGGTTGACGAAACCTATGAGGAAACCGTTCCTGATCTAGAAGGGCCATTTGGCGGAGAAACTAAAATTGTCAAAAAAACAAGAAAGAAAACAATCACAATTGGAAACAAGGACACCAAAGGTGAATTCGAAGAATACGACAAAGCTTTTCAAGAAAAAAACAAACGCTCACTATTCGATTCTAGTGACTCTGCTCCAAACGCTTTTATTAGTGAAGATGAGATTGCTGAAATTACCCGTCAGTTCCGTAGGGACATGATGGTAACTTCCGGTCAGATTCCGGCTTTTAGGGCATCTGTTTTGAAAGAAGATGGTGGAGAGCATCCTTTTGTAAGTTCGAACAGGACTGTCAATCTTGTTCTCCAGAGCCTTCCGGGTGATGTTGTCATTTACGCACCACAGCGCTCCGTGTTTGTTAATGGTAGTGAAGTAAAGACACGTATTATTCCAGCCCGCAATGGTGGCCCTACAGTTCTTTACGTGCGTCCGGGTTCTAACACAGGCAGGGATGAGGCAGCAGCACTTCTTGCTTTGGCTCTAAGTATTCATGCAAATAACACTCCTGCAATTAAACAGGCCATTCTGGACTTTGCTAAGGACGGGATGGAGAAGATTAGCGTCATGCGCTCCATTGATAAGATTGACAGGATGACAGGTTATCAAGCCAAGCTTTATGAGTATGCTTCGAAAAAGCTTGGAAACAAGATGCTTGGTGGTCAAAAGGTAGATAAGCTGCTTCGTGACAGCATTCAGGTTGCGTTGAGGGATCACATGATTAGGCTTGCAAACCACTCTAAGATCAAGGGCTCTCTTAACGAAGCAAGCATTTACGATCAGAACGGACAGCAGACAATTGGATCATCCATTATTTTCATCTCGGAATTAATGACAAATCCGAAGCTGAAAGAGCTTTATGATTTGCTCACTCCTGAAGACGGTTTGACAAATGTTCCAGATACTGGCATTAGTTCAGAGACTTTGATGGAAATTCTTCAAGCTGTTGAGGATGTTACCCGTTCTGAATTATCTGATCAAAACAATGAAGCGGCACAGTATGAGCAGGACTTGCTTGAGTACTCCTCAATGGATTACGCTGAGGAAGATTTTATGCAGGAAGGAGATGATCCTACTTTGTATGACGAAAATTTAGGTCTAGAACTTCAGGAGTTTAGCGAGGTTGACCCTGACGCGTCTGAAATATTTGCATCCGGCCTTGCCAATCTAGGTAAAGAATCTGGCGATGAGACTGTTACTGATACGGTTATTGCGGATGCTGCTAGAACTGGATTGGTTGAGTCGAAGCGTAAGATTGACGCGTTGTTCCGCCGTGCGTTCCGTGACAAATCTCTTCATTTACAACTTAGCCCAACTCTAGTTAGCCTGACTAAACAAGCTAAAGAATTTGGAAACACTAAGCTTCATCGTGGAGATGCTGAAATCATCACTTTCTTCTCGCGCTTGTTAAGCCAAGCAAATGAAAAAGTTACTCCTTTTGAAAGCACGGCAAATAAAGATTACTCGTTAAGTGATCGAACTCAAAGGTTAAGTGTAATGAATAGCATTTCTGGAGATCCCGGAACTTATGGTGCTGCATTAGCTAGGGCTGTTCTCCCATCGACAAATAGAACTGGTTCTTATTATGGAGGGAGCTGGTATAATCTTCTTCGCGCAAACAATCCATCACGTAGTTCATTTATAACGACTGGTATGAATTACAAGCGCCATGGTGATTTACGGGCTGGGCTTATAGGGGAGGCTTTAGACGTAACTACATTAATGACAGAAATGCGTGAGCAACGCGAAGAAGAAATTAATGATTCTTGGGATAGATCAACAAAGGACAATCGTGGAACTGCTGGATATGGACAAAGTGATCTTTATGTTGAAACTTCTAATTCTTTAATTTCTCAACTTGGCTATGTTCTTCCAGGAACTTGGGAAAATGTTGATGGTGTTAAGTTGAATCGCATTCAATTGGCTGCAATAGAACAACAAAAGACCATAGATTCTATTTTTGGGAGAAAAGATGAATTTCAAAAAAGGCTTAATGATGCTTTGACTGAAAGAGCAAAATTAGAAAACTCTTTATCTAGTGATGAGGACTTTGATATTTCTTCTTTAGATGGAGATGATGAGGCTACGGTTAGTCAGATTGTTGATCAGCTTTCTTCTGCGTTGGATGATGTTGTCAGGAAGCGTGTTCTTGCTCGCAGGAGCCGTGCTGAGGACGTTGCGGCTACATTCCGCAGGCTTAGTGCCAACACGTTCTGGGAGGGGCGCAGAATAGAGCTACAGAGCGAGATTGTTGCTGTGGCAAAGGGCTTTGGTGCTTACCAGCGTTCGGAAGAAAAAGGAGATATGCCCATTTCTGTGAAAGCTTCGGCTTCATGGACGAATCAGCTTATTGACCGCTTTGAGCAGGAGGTGAATGACTCCCTCGAATACATTCTCAAGGTTCACTACGGGGTGGCTCCGCTCTCTCAGGAAGGTAGCCGTCGCAAGCTGTTTGAGATGGATCGTGTAGATGCTGTCAATTTCTCCAACCTCGGAACAATCACTCAGGACATAAATTCGGTCTTCAATCCAGATGCTTTGTCCCGTCAGATTGGAGCGGCAATGGCTTCTTTGGAGAAGGGCGTTATTGGGGAAGAATTTGTTGATGTTTTGGTTAGTGGGGTTCAATCCGCTGAACAGAGCGTTTCCGGCACGAAGGAAAAAGCCAGAAGGCTGACATCCGGCAAACAAAGCAAACCACGCCAAGGCGAATCACTTAACACTAACGCAAAAAAAGAATTAGATAATCTGCTTCTTGATCTTCAGCAAAGATTTGAGAACAACCCAGACCGAAGTGAATCCAAGGCTTATATCAAAAGAATTGTTGAGCAAGGATTCAGCAGAGAAGATTCTCTTAATCTGCCCGCAAATATTGTAGAGGATAACAAACTGCTTTCTTCTGCTATTCGTGCGCTTATTCCATCTAAGGAAATGCGTATAAAGATGCTCACTGATAACGGTAAGCTTAGCGTCGATGTAAGAGATAAGATTGAAGCCACGCACAAACAGGAAGCTGTTGCTCAACGTGAATTGAAACAAGCCGAGGACGCTATTTCTAGGTTAATTGCTCAGTCTGTAATTCCTCAAGAAGTTGGTTGGACTAAGCGTTCTTCTGATCGCAGAGACGATAAAGGAGAATTGGTCAAAGATCGTGCGGGACAAGTCCCTGAAATGAGCTTTACTGTGCATCTTTCCCCTCCGGGTCTTGTTCTGACAAAAGACATGACAAGAGCTCAGGTTATTAAAGCTAAAAAAGATTTCGCCATGACTAAAGGCGCTGAAATGCTGGCTCAGATAGAAAATGGAGAAAAGCCTGATTTTTCGTTTATTGCCCGAGCTAACGCTATTATGCGTGAAACAGGACAAGTGGCTCGTCACGAAATGGACGACACCTACAAACTGCTTAAAGCCGACAGCCAATACTTCAATGACTTCAACCCACAACAACTAATCCAAAATACAATGGAGCTGGTTAAGGCTGAGAAGGGAATGATTGATGCTCGCATTCAACAAGCGCGTGACATTGCTGATGAAGTCAGACCAACAGGCGGGCTCAATAGCCTTGGAGTGGATGCTTTGACGATGCTTGCTGATCCAGCCAACGGAGTTCAGATTGTTTCGGTGAACGCACAGAAGCGCGTAAGCACTTGGACATCTCCTTCTAACTGGCAAGCACGGCGCGATCTACTTGGGCGTTTAGTAAACGATGAGGGGCAATTTGTAGTAATGGCTCCTACGACAGCTAGGGAAGACTTAGCAAAGCGCTACGCCGACACAGGACGGAAGAAGATGACGTTTGAGAACTTCGTCTTAGACGCTCTCACTCCGCGTGATTCTGGCAATAAATCTCCTGAGTCAGTTCGTCATGCAGAGCTAGAGGCGAAGCACAACGCTGGGCTTATCACTCCTGAAGAAAATGCGGAGGCGCAGGCGCTGGTGTATAAAGCAGCAGCGTCTTCAAGGCATACCCAAAAGGGTCACAGAGCAGGGGTCTACAAAAATGGAGCCCCTTTAATGCCAAGCACTACGGGAGGACTTGGGTCTGCCTACTACGCCGTATTGGGGGGAAACATCGAAGAGATCAAAGAATTTGCTGGCGACATCCAAGGCCCCAACAGAAATGACCCCTCACTCAAGGCCATAGCTGGTGAGGTTATGATTGACTTAGGTGACAAACCCTTATTTGTCAAGCATCCTACGGAAGTGCTGGAATGGGCAAGGAAAAACAACTTTCTATCATCTTTCAAGGCATGGATGGAATACCAATACGCAGTAAACAAGGCGTATGATGCCATTTATGAAGGGCAACCTAAAAAAGACTGGAATGCAGCAACCCGAAGGATTGATGTAGAGCCTAACAACCTTGAAGCCCGCCGTGCAGGCCGCCTTTACTTAGAGACAGCCGAAAGCAAAAAAGAATATCGAGAAGCTCGCATTAAAGAAGGATACACGGAAGAGCAGATCAATGAATGGAGGTTGAATGAGGACACCGTTAAAACAATAGACGCGAGTAAGTTAAATTCATTCCTATTCGATCAAGGCCACCTCACGGCTATTGTAGCGGATTGGGCTGGATCAGCTAAAGCTGGAAGACCATCTGGAGATGGAAGAATGTTTACGGAGGTAGCCGTAGCAAACCCATCCCAAATCAAATCCGCAGACCCTTTTACTGGAGTTCCTTTGGATAAAAGGTTTAATTCAAGTAGTGATAGTTATCTTGATGCGCTTGCTCCCACTCTCACAGGCAAGGATTACGAAGGCAACAGCGTCAGCCGACTCAACTTCTCTGCTGCTTATTTAGATGAGCCTACTGAGCTTGATCTTCCTGTTGTAGTTGGTGATAAGGTTACCACCACAAAAGGAATGTCCCGTAGGGAAGCTGCTAAGCTTATTGAAAAAAAATATCGCCTGGACACGATTTCACTTATTGAGCAATCCTTCAAAACAGATGGCTACAAAAAAAATGGGCATGAAGCAAAGGACGCAAACTTTACATCTGAAGCTTTAGATCGTTTTAGCTACTTGGTAAGAGCAATGGTTTACGCTCACAATCATCAAGGTCTTACTGATGAAGTTAAACAAACTCTGAATGAATGGCTTAGAAAACTTCAAGATTCGAGTAAAGGAGATCATCACTTTAAAAACATTATTACTGTTCAGCAGATGAACACGATTGAAATGTTTGCTGAAGTTTTTGCAGAAATTGAAGGTGGATACATTATGGACACTTTGGCTTCAGGACTTGCTCTTGATCCAAAGGCTCACACCTTGACGATGATGAAATACCTCCATCACGAGGACGGAAGGACACGTGGACGTTTCATCCGTAGCTATGTAGCTATGCAGGAAGCTATCCGTCTCCGTTCATTGCTTGACCGTGGCTTCGATGATAACTCTGGCCGTATTGGAGCTAAGGTGCAGCATCAAAGAGCTTCTGCTTCTTTGATTAAAACTCAGAAAGCGTTGGGTAACGATGCGTTTGTCCAATCTAAAGCATACGTCCACGCTTCATTGCAGGGATTGATTGAGACTCGCAGTGGAACGCTTAGCGGAAACCTCACTCGTTGGATTGAGGACTTTGAGAAAGGAGTCTTTTATCTTGAAGGGCTTGATGAAGCGCAACGGACAAAGTTTAAAAGCGCTGGTAGCCGTTTCTTTAAGGCGATGCACGTTGATTTGCTTCGGGATACTGAGATGGTAAAGGATATGTCTTCTTTGCTTAAGAAGAACATGGATGCTTATTCCAAGAATAGCTCTGATTTGACGTTTGCGGCTCGTGAACAACAAGCCAAGAGCATTATTGCAGACATGCAAAAAGAACTAACTAATGCTGAGAAGAAAGATGAGATTGAAGCTCATTCGGCCAAACTGGTTGAATTATTTAATGAGCTAACAGATGCTATGGCAGTTACAAAAATGTTAATGAGCCAGCCTGAAATGTCTCCTGAATTAATTGATGAGTACAATCCTCTTTACAATAAGGGAAAAAGACCCGGCGTATTTTTCAATACAACAGTTCCCTTGAGATTCCATTACGCTAGCAATCCGCTTGAAAGTGAAATTGACAAGGCTTCATTTGAAGAAGGCAAAAGAATTGAGGACCCAATTTATATTGTAAAGCTTGAGGAGAGCAGTCTATTTGGGAAGGGCGGGAAACGAGAAGATGAAAGAGGGAAAGCGCCTTACAGGCCAATTAATCTTAATGGATTATCAGCTGTAGACTCAATGCTTGAGGATGCTTTTTATCGTCTGAATGTAACTCCTGCTTACACAGTATTGCGTAAGGTTGTAGGTCGTGAAGAGCCAAACAACAATGGAATCACAATGATTAGCGAAGACGCTAAGATTCTAAAAACAATCAATCAAACAAGAGACTGGAAGTATGAACATAGAGCAAAGCGTGTTGCTTTGGCTGCTGCTGCCCGTGAACTTGAAAATGTAATTGCTAATGACTCTCAAATTGGGACATATAACACTCAATTTTCTGAAGCTATTCGTTTCTTATCTTCTACTTTTACAGTAAAAGCTTTGTTTTCAGTGCTGCAACTTTGGAACCAAACAGCTCCAGCTTCAACAATGGTTATTGTGAAGAAGCTTCTTATTGGTGATGTTCAAGGAGCAAAAGATTTTATCCAAATATTTTCTCGGATGGGTAGCAGTGGGATAATGGGTAATATTAAAGGAGTTATTCAAACTACTGATGAGAAGAAAAAATCAGGTTATTTCTTCAAGGAAGTAGATGAATGGGTTAAAGAAGTTGATCCGTGGATTAGCTTCCGTGGAACGGACGGTATGGACCCCTATCGCAATGTGCTACGCAATCAGCGTCGTTATGGTGTGGGCGTGGTGAAGTCTGTTGCTGGTAAGATGACGAAACAGCTTGAGGCATTGAATGAATGGGGCTTGGACAAGACTATCGGGGTTGGTGAGCGTTGGATTGCGCGTTCCATTTACATGATGGAGCTTCTTGGAGAGCTTCGCAGGATGAAGGAAGCTGGTGTGATTGATGTTGCTCCTGAAACGGTTGATCAATTGCTTGAGATTCCCGGCTATCAGATTCCCACCCAAGCTAAGGACTACGCTAGAATGAAGGTGAATGACATGATGGGCATGTCTGACCAGTCAAAGAAGTCTTTCTTGTTTCAGTCGCATTCCCGTTTTCCGGGCATTCAGGCGCTTACGCGTAGTGCGGTTAGGTTCTCTAACCATACAGCTACAACGGCAAGCAACATGACATCATTGCTTCCAGCTATCCGTAGGCTTGGGGATAATGCTTCTTACGGGCAACAGCGTATGCGCAGCGAAGCCGTAGAGAATGTCATTGGAACACTTGGCCAAAACACTTTGTTTCACTTGATGAAACTTCATACGCTTGTTCCGTTGGTGTCTTACATCATCTTCAACAGCACGGGAGATGACGACGACGAAGCTCAAACTAAAGCTCAGGAGCTTTCTGATGGGATGCTTGCTCCGAGTGAAGAGATGGACAAGGCTAGCGACTTTATGAAAGCGGCTATTTTTGGTAAGGAGAATCAGCTTTTCCAAGACTGGCGTGATCCTGAGTCGGCAAGAAAGAGCGCTTATGCGAACTTGCTTGGTAAGGTGTTCACTGAGTTTAGCCAAGCCATCCCTGGATTTGGGGTGGCGATGGGATACATGCCAGTCAATGCCGCTTCCAAGTATATCACCGATCCGTTTGCTGAACACTTGATGGCGATTGGGAAGGATATGGAGGTTGCTCGCGGCAATATGGCTGAACAGGGCATTCGGATTTACGAGCGTGAGCGTGGACCGCTTGAAGGTGCAGCTCAGCTTACCGCTCCGTCAGCCGAGCTTTACAACCTATTTGATGCCGGTAGGACAGGTGTCCAGAGCCTGTTCTTGGATGACAGTAATCCATTGGAGACTGCGCTTTACTTAGCTACTGAAGTATTTGCTACTCGTGAGCTACGTGGAGCGCTTGAAGGAATGGTGAAGAAGAAGATTCGTGACGCAGAGTAATTTAGTCCGGACTAAATTAACGATGAAACGAGCTACTAAGATGCCACTGCTTGCAAGTGTCACAGAAATATTGTCTAAGTCTTCCTACGTTAGCTGATCTATTTAATCTATGCTTGGCTCCAGCTTTTGCGTGAGCTTCGCTGGAGTAGCACATTTTGTTGCATTCGTTGTCGAGCCTGACTCCTGAGCGGTGTTCAATCACCCCGCCTTCCATCTCAACAAGCATCCTAGCTTCTTCCATGCTGGCAGGTGGAACCCCAACGTTCTCTCCTAGTAATTCTAGAAGGCGCTTTTTGGATTCGGCTTTTTTTTTGCCGGGACTTATTTTCATT
>Ga0247834_1003843_pt1 | contig 19790 bp, 17 predicted proteins | sample LaCruzMarch2015__8_FD_187118 | JGI IMG/M metagenome (GOLD analysis project Ga0247834, IMG submission 187118) | Freshwater microbial communities from meromictic Lake La Cruz, Castile-La Mancha, Spain - LaCruzMarch2015_12m | ecosystem: Environmental > Aquatic > Freshwater > Lake | place: Spain...
CAGCAAACGAATGTACGAAGTGCCCTCGTTGATTTGAACACGGTAAGACTTATCGGGGATATCTAACCAAACATCGGTGGAACCGGGAATCAGATACCTTGCCCTGAGCATCCCAGTGAAATCTGCCGCATCAGCAGGATCAAGTTCGTACGTCTGCCATGTGGGGTCAACGTCGAACGCAACGGATTTAATTTTGTACAAACCGTTACTTGGGGACGAAAGTTTAACAATCTCCTGATTCATCACATTGAACAGGAACCAGTCAGTGACCCGTGGTTTAATGTAAACGAAATCACCAATCGCTGTGGCGTCCTGCTGCGAATTATCGTAACCCGGAATCACATACACGCTTTTAGAGGAAACGTCGATACCTTTCACATACCACACATTCAGGCCGCTAGAAAGAGTCATACCTGCGGTGATACCTGAAACGTCAAGTTCCAAAGTTATCGTTGTTGCTGACGGTGCTGACACGGCAGCGATAAGGTTCAGTTGGTCAGTGAGGCTGCCATAGGTTTGCCTTTTGGCGTCAGCGATCATGTCGTTAATGGTGGTCACGCGACAGCCTCTCTATAAAACCGTAAGTTCTCCACAAGTCTATCCTCATATGGGGATAACTTTACGGCTTCCGTCCCGTGAAAGTACCCCTGATGATAGTATCCTAAATGATACGCTGCTATTGCAGCGAGATCGTGCGGCAACGGACCCCAAGCCCGCTCCTCACACAAATACTCCAACGGGCGTTCCTTAATTTTTAACGCTTGTGTGGCAGCCCACAAACAGTCCTGCCATTCCCCATTCTCGTAATCAAGGCAAGCCATATCAACCCAAGCCTCCCTACGTTCAGGGCACTCAATCGTTGCGCTCTCCAACCACCACCACGCATTAGCAGGGTCACATTTAGCGAGATACCGCATAGACGCCGCACGTTCCGGTTTCCACACCGCCGTAGGCAAATTGAGGTGCCTGACGAACTCTATTTTCGCTTCGGCGTGGCGACCCGCGAAATACAATTCGCGAGCGTAATAGTGGGCGTTCCGGTCATCGTCTGGGTCTTCATTGACAGATAACTCCAACAGTGGGAGGTAATGTCCCCTAGACTTTGTGCTATCAGGATGATGGTGGATTTCCAACCCATACCAACCCTGCCTTTCCTGAAACCCGTCAACCGTTGTCAACACCTCATGAACTGGGTGCTTCCATGTGTAACCGGTGCGGGAATGGATTTTATCGCCACCATAAATAAGACCCGGTTTCCCGTTAACCCAAGACCAAGTGTACTGGTAGCGGGGGCGGGTAACACCGTCAGCGAACGCTTTCTCTAAATGGTCACGCCAACCCTCAACAAGAACTTCATCCATGTCTAACGCTATACAGAAATCGGTGTCCGGGGGGACCATTGTTAGGGCAAGATTACGAGCGGAGTCAAAACGGAACGGATCAAATTGCCACCTAGATACATCAATACCAAAATTGCGAGCAGCAGTGACAGTGCTGTCATCGCTACCCGTGTCGAGAATGTGTAGCGAATCCGCTTCACTTGCTGAGTTAAACCAGCGTTCAACGAAACTAGTCTCATTTTTGGCGATAGTGTAGACGGCAATTCTCACATTCCCCCCAACAGGATTGAGCCAAGGAACTCTGGTGCGTTAGTTCCTGCTGGCCCGGTTGGTCCGGTCGCTCCCGCTGCCCCTGCCGAACCGGTAGGGCCTGTTGCTCCGGCTGCACCTGCCGCACCTGTAGGTCCTGTTGCCCCGGCTGCACCGTTGGCACCTGTAGGCCCAGTGGCCCCGGCTGCACCAGCGGCACCTGTAGGCCCAGTGGGGCCGTCAGCACCGTTAGCACCCGTGGGACCAGTGGCACCAGCAGCACCTGTCGGCCCGGTAGCCCCATCAACACCGATAGTCCCAGCAGTCCCAGTAGGACCAGTCGGGCCAGTAACCGTACTCGCAGCACCAGTAGGGCCAGTAAGACCAGTCGCACCAGTAGGACCTGTTGGGCCAGTGACACTAGAAGCAGCACCAGTAGCACCCGTCGGCCCAGTGGGGCCAGTTGCCCCTTCAGAAGCAGCCTGACCAGTGGGACCAGTTGGGCCGGTAGGACCAGTGATCTGCGGCCCAGTAGGACCAGTCGGCCCAGTAGGACCAGTCACCCCTTCAGGTCCTTGCGGCCCAGTAACAGTGCTCGCAGCCCCAGTAGACCCAATAGGGCCCTGCGGTCCTGTTGCCCCAGTAGGCCCAGATGTTCCCTGTGACCCCGTAGGGCCAGTTACAGTACTCGCTGCACCCGTAGGACCTGTGGGTCCTGTTGGGCCCGTGTCGCCCGTTGCACCGGTCGGGCCGGTAGCGAGGTTATCTACAGCGGAGTTAAGAGTAGAAATAGCCTCCACAACAAGATTCATGTCAGAAGCAGGAGTACCATCCCCCGGAGTCTTATTAGAATCAGGTAACGTTAACGACGGCATTACTACTCCTAATGTACATACTGTACCAATTTAATTGTACATATTTTACGAATTATTGTACATATTGTACGGATTATCGTACGTTTCCTCATACGAATCATCCGTATAAACATTCCGCCAAGTATACCCAGCATCAGTCAAAGCAACGTAATCCGCCGAACCCTCATCAGTACGAAAATCCGTACCACCCAAAATAAACCGCTGAACATCATCACCCTGAATAACATCATTCTCAAACGTAGCCCGCTCCACAACAGAACCATCCGTGTAAATCAACACACTATTCTGAGCAGGCGGAGCCAAAAAAAACTGCCACAACGGAGACACCTCAGGACCATAAACAACATCAGGCCCATAAGTACCCCTACCAAGCAACTGCTTCTGAACCGTCATCAGCAATCCCACGCCCTCAACGACTTATTGATTCTACTATTCGGATTATTCGCTGTCTTAGCCGAAGTATTCTTTGCTTTCATACCAGACATTCTTGCACAAAACGACTTCCTGCGGGCAGCAGACTTAGGCGATTTCTTAGCCTCAGCCTTCTTAACCGGCGGCTTCAACGTCCCACCAGTCGCCTTCTTGTAAGACGCACGACCCTTAGCGTTCAAACCACCCTTAGGGTTCTTGCCTGCCTTACGCTGCCACGCAGCAGTCGCAGCCATAATTAATCAAACTTTCCACTAGGAGTAGTATCAGTAGGAGGAACAACAACAGACTTACCACTACCACCATTACTGTAAACAGTAGCGCCAGACTTCTTATCGTTAGGTGTTGAACACCCACACTTCATGCACATAACTAACTCTTCTTTTTGTAAGTAGGGGCTTTACCTGATTTGTAAGTAATTACGCCCTTGATTGGCTTTTTCATTTTATATTGGTTAGTTGCCGTAGGAACAGGTTTTTTAGTAGGTTGCGATTTATCACGAGCATTAGCCGCAATTACTAATCCAGCAACACCAAGCCCAGCAGCAACTAAACCAGCCTTTCCTTTACCAGAAACTTTAGACTTGGCTGCTGCCTTAGACTTAAACTCAGTAATAGGTTTTCCAAGGGTAAGAGTTTTTGCCCTAGAAGGAGTCGTAACCGTCGTGTACTGTTTGGATTTAGTGCCAGAAGTAGATGCTTTAGGTTTTGGTCCTTCTGCTCCAGCATTGGCGCGACCAGTAGAAATGCCACCGCTTCTATTCATACTGCGTTGATTTGCTGCTTGCAAAGAAGTTTTTATTTGTGATTTACCAGAAACCGTACTTTGAGAAGATGAAGCAGCACTACGCTTATCCGTTACTTTGACAGTTGAACGCGCACCAGCCCCTCCGGGTTTTGACCCTCCTCTGCCGTACTGACCACCGGCTCCCGGACCCATCCCTGCCCCAATACTATCTTTTTTCATAACTAACCTCTAATCATTGTAGACAGTTGTTGTTGAAGCGCACGTAACGTCGCATTATCTTTAGCCGCAGCCGCAGCCTTAGCAGCAGCAGTTTTAGCATTTTCTTGATTTTGTTTAGCAGTTGCCTTTAATGACGAGATTTTGTTTTGTAATGCAATAATTTTTCCTCTAGTCCCACTCACGGGAGAAGCAGACGCGCCTCGTCCAACATTGATTGATGGGTATACCCTAGTAGGACTAGCCGTTCCACGTGTACTTGCAGTTGAACCCGAAGCAGTTCCTTCTCTTACTCCTAAAGTTACTGTTGTATTGCGAGTTGGGGTGTAACTACTTTTAGTTTTTCTTAAATCTTTTGCGTGCATTTCCATTGCCTTTGATACTGCACTTTTTGATAAACCGCGACCCTTCCATGTGCCATTGCCCCCGCCACCTCCACCGTCGCCGGAAGAAGGCTTAACATTGATAACACGCTTGCCAGCCTTATAAACAGCCATTTTACCATTAGCCAACTTAACTGACCCAGTAAGAGGTTTCCCGCCCGGACCCAACGTTTTACCAGCAACACGACTTGTGCTGCCAATATCAACAGTTCGCTTAGCCGCAGCCTTAGCCCCACCAGCACGCTTCAACTGCGCGTCAGAAAGGTTCGCTGCCTTAGCACGAACACCCTTAGCCGAACCATACGCGCCTTTTTTAAACCCAAACTTTCCGGGACCCGCAGCACGATAAGCCGCTTTATTTTGACCACCAGCACTCATAACTTCATTCCCTCCAAAAACCAGTTGACACAATGATAGACCAATGGCCTCCCCAAAACTATTAAGTCAAGGGGAGGCCACCAACCCGACTAGGCCAAATCAGCGCTAGTAGAAATATGCAACACAGCCTCAGCACGGAAAATTGAATACCCAACCAAATGGTACCAACCAACCGAAGCGTAACGCCGCAACTTATCAACCACAGGCGACACAACAGTCTTCGGATTCGCACCAAAGCCCGGAGCCGTTGAATAAGCCTTAGCAAGACCCTCAGCACCAAGCAAATAGCCCGCACCAAGAGAAGTAAGGTGATTATTCACAACAAGACGGACACCTTCATAAGTGCCAACCTCGCCCATGAAAATGCTGTTACCAGCAGTACCCGAACCACCCGCGTAACCGACCATCCAACGGAAGCCAGTATCGGTGGTATCAGACATCAACTGCTGAGCCTGATAAGGGGAAATGACCGCAACATAATTGCCGCCACGAAGAGGACGAACATTCGCTGCACGGAAACGAGCAACACCCTCACGCAACTGGTCACCAGACAAATCAGCGGAACCGTCACCAACCGAACCAACAGTGGCAGTAGTAGCGTCATCGTAAGTGATAGTCACAGCGTCAAGGGCGGTACGCGCAAGAGTGTCCATAGACAAACCAGCGTTGTAACCGACACGCTCAGCGATAAGCGGGTCCATAGCGATCATGGAAGTTCCGCGAATAAGAGCAGTATTCGTTACAGCCGTACCATACTCACGCATAGAAACGGTGAGTGCCTTGCTGGAAAGAGTCACTGAGTCAACGTCAATGTTCTCCAACAGGGGGGTCACTTGCTGAGCGATATCGTCAACAAATGAGAAACGGACAGAACCACCACGGTGAGTGGTGTTTGAGGCCCGCACCGTAGCGAACTGGTCAAAGATCAGTTCCGGGCGGAGCGACGGGTAAACAGCAAGATCGTAAGCCTTGGTAACAAACTGGGAACCAAGAGTGATATCTACAATCGGTGCTGGTGCGTTGATGCTTAGTGGACCCGCTGCGGTAACAATTTCACCGGGCGAATACATTGGGCTAGTGGCGGGACCATTCTGGTTCGCGCCGGGAGTGCCGGTACCTGCTGGCATTTTATTTTCCTTTACTGTTCAGAAGCGATTGGGATTCCGTACTGTCTGGCAACTTCTAACATTGCATCAATCCCGCCCTCTTCCATTGCAGATTCAAGTCTCGCATACGCCGCTTCCTCTGAAGCATCCTCAACAATAGCGCCTGCTGCTGCCGTCATCACTCTCGTTTGCGATGCTGAAATCGCTTGCGTTTGTGGATCAGGACCTTGATTCTCTAATGAAATGAAACCCGCATCTACCGCTGCTTGGCGAACCGCAGAAGCAGTCATCTCACCGTCATAACCCTTAGCGAAATACTTCATCTTTGGGTCATCAGTGTTAATGCCTGCCTTGAAGAAAGCCAGTTCACGTTTAAGTTGCTGGTTTTCAGTTTCTAACTTTTTACCTTTGTTCGCTGCCCTACGAAGCCCACGAGGTGAACTTTCATCAGTAGCGTCCTCAGTTTCGTCAGAATCCAAGTCGTCATCAATGTAGTTGTCAGTCATTGCCGTCCCTTCCTAGACGCAACCAGCCGGGAGAGCATGGTTGGAGGTTTATGCCTATATCAATGGTGATATAAGCGTGTTTATTGGATAGCCGTTTTTACTCAGACACGAAGGCCAAACGTATCTGGATAGCCTGTTTCAGCACACCCACTTTTCAGTAGGGCCGAACTAAGCATTAGCATCATTATATACACACATACCCCTACCCGCGCAAGAGGTATCTTTTAGCGTGTTGCGGCAGTCCCAAGCCCAGCACTTCCTCGCTCATTTTGAACATATTGACCGCCTTGCTGGAATCTTCCTACTCGGCTTCCAGCGGCTCGTTCAATATTCTTTTTGGCTTTAACGTTACCCGTAAGGGTGCCAGAGATTAGTTCTTGTTGAGTAGTTACATCTCCACGTCCTTGGGTTAGACCCTTGGCTCCTGCTACGGTTTCAAAGCCCTGTTGGGCTTGTTCTTGTGTTATTCCTAGACTTTGTAAGTTTTCGGCACTGTATACGTCTACAGCAAGTCCTTGTCGTACTGCTTCGGTTCCTATTACAGTGCTGGCGTATTGTTTTTCAAGAAGCGGTGCTGCCACTGTTGGATCAAGGAAGTATGCTGTTAATCCCCCAGAATCTATACCGTAATAATCCTTAAATGTATTCTTAAGGTCTGTAGGAGCCTGTAAAGATGCTGAAGCAGCCAACATAACCCGATCATTCAACTCAGAAGCAGAAACATCATTAGTCAACAAACCAGTAACATTCCCCATCAGCATCCCAGCAGGCAACCCATAACGCTTCTCCAAAGCAGCAGCCGTCTGCTCATAATCAATATAAGAAGCCTCACTAATAGCCCTACCACGCTGAGACAAAGCCTCCATAGCCGGAAAACGGCTTTTATACTCAGGAGTCGTACGAATCAAAACAGATATAGCCTCAGCATCATAACCCTGCTTCACATAATCAACCACAGTGTTATACAACGAAGTTAAATTATATTGTGATAACAACGATTGCATAGTCGCTGTAGCATTTTGTATGCGACGATCTTCGTCACGTCCAGCAAGATATTTGGAATAAGCATCAGGATCAACAGGTTTAGTATCTCCACTTCCACCGCCGCCACCAGAAACAGAAGCAGGAACAGAAGCAGGAACGGCGTTATCGTTAATCCAACTACCTTCTCCCGGTTTATTCACATCAGGAACAAACGAAGAAGTAGGAGAATCCGGCCCCATGCCAGCATTAGGATCAGGGCTACCAGCAAGCGCAGAAGCACGATTAGCGGCAATCTTTGCCTGATTAGCGGGAGAGTTTTCCTTTTTTGCAACCTGAACAGCAGCACGCTCAGCCGGAGTCATTTTAGCCATTTCTCTCTCCTTAACCCATCAACCCGAACATTTGCATAACCTTACCCGTAACACCAGTAATCTCATTCTGAGCCTTAGACGTATTCATCCACCTAGGATCATTACGCAACTTCTTCTGAAACTCCCACAAACTTGTAGGAGCAGGCTCACCCTTCTCATTAATACCAGTCAACGCCTGACGAATATAAGGATCATTTAACGTGATTTGTTCAGGACTAATCTCAAACTCACGAGCCATCTCATTAATATACGGAGAAGCAAGATCATAAGCATTTGATCCAGCACGAATCTTATCCCCATAAAAACCCCACGCACCAGCAGCCTGCTCCCTAACATCCCGCTCCCAATCATCAGAAGTGGTCAACCCAGCAGCAACCGACTTAGCAGCAGACTGATACCAGTTATCGGTATAAGTTAAACCATTAGCCGAAGCGACACTACGTAAAGAATCCTGCAAATTACCGGAAGCACCCATTAAACGTGTATTACCACGTTCATCAGGCATAAAAGTAATCTCACCACTAAGCGCCTCAGCCAATAAATTAGAACGACCCTCCGCACCCCAACCCTCATAAATAAACCTACGCGACAAAGCATCTAACTCTTGCGGAGTTAAATCAGCACCTAACTGAACCGCAGACTGTTGAACAACCGACCGCGCATTTTGCATAGACGCATTCCAGTCAGCACTAGTCTGACCATCAACTTTTCCAAAGTTTTCAGCAGCCCAAGCCTCACGAAAATACTGATCATTAGTTCTATACCAGTCAGAGTTTTGAACAGCAGCATTAAACTTAGCAATCCCAGCAGCACCGACCCATTGCTCTTTAACCGCTTGCGTAAAAATCTTACTAATCTCAGGAACAGAATAAATAATCCCTAACGCAGACTGATATTGAGAAGCAATTTCCTTACGACTTAACCTATCAGGATCAATCTGACCATCCATGTTAACGTCTTTATATCCGCCTGCTTTAGCGTTTGCTTTAGCCTGCTTTTGGGCAGCAGTCAAAGGTTTACCAGCAGCAGTAACAGGTGCCATTAGACTTTCGCTCCTAACGCATTAATAAACGTATCCAACAACGAAGTTGCTGCTTGAAACTCACCAGCACCCTCTTGACCAGCAGCATACTCCGAAGCAAACGTAGAAGGACTAAATCCACCAATAGTTTTAGAAATAGTAGAAGAAACACCACCACCACTACTAGTTGTTTGCTGAGTAATAGTAGGATTCTGGCTCTCCTGAACATTCAAAGCCTTAAAAAACGCTTGCTGCTCTTTAGACGTTGCAGACCTACCCAAATACTGATTCAAAGCATTATCAACAAGACCGCGAGCAGTAGACTCATCGGTTAATCTAATAGATTTTTGGACAGAAGTAGTAGGCCCACCACTACCAGTTTTATTTTTTATTGCCTTACCACCAGCATCCAAACCATTAGCAGCATTGTTATAAACCAATTCAGCAAAATAAACATCAGGAGTATATTCCTGACCATTTAAAGCAAACCCAATAGCAGCCAAATCAACAGACTCACTATAACCAGAAAGCAATTCGGTTTGCGTCCAATTACCTTTACCATAATTTTTATTCATGGTATTTATAAACTCGTTTTTAACTACAGTCGGTAACAGCGGATAAGCATTTTTTGCCGCTGTTTTATCATTCCAAAATTGAGGTTCCGAAGTAGGAGTTTTTTTCCACCACGGCACAGATGCGGCATCATTAATGCCAACCATGCCAACCATATTAGACGCTGGTGTATTACCAGATACTAACGGTGGCAAAGTAGCATTAGCCTGCTGAGCCGCATTAGGTTGCGTTAAATTAGGGTCAGTAGCCATTACGCCGCTCCACTCATAATTGTACCAATAGAAACACCAGTATTAGTAGGATCATCATCTCCGTCAAGATAACGATTTGCAAAAACATCCCAACCCGGAACATTCTTTAAATTAGACCTAAACTGATTCCACCACTGAGCAATATTCATATTCTTTAACGAAGTAATTTCGCCACCGCCCTGAGCCGCCAAAACGCTTTCAACCTGAGCGCGACCTTTCAAATATTCACTTGCTGCCTGCCAAACAGGATCATCTAAATGATCGGAAACAAACACTGGATCACTCAAAGCAGCCTTCATAGTCAAAACAGTTCCCTCAGTTCGCTGGGAACCAAAATCGTTATAATCAATAAACCAACCTTGATACATAGGATCATTAGACATTTGAATTAAGAAAGCATTTTTTTCCTGCTCTAATGCAGGAGACTGGGCGTAACTTGTTAAACGCATTTGCGCTAAACGAGCATCAAACTGAGCCTTAGCACTTAACCATTTACTCCATCCAGCAGTTTTAGAATCTTTTTGAAATGCTTCTTCAGGAGACAATTTAGATCGATACAATTCGCTTAACCCCGGAACAGCATTAGCCTCTTGCCAAGCAGTGACAGTTCCATCATAAATATCATTAACATTACTCGTAAATAAAATAGATAAAGAATCAAGTGAGTTACCACTACTTAACGTTGGTGAGATTTTAGAAACCAAATCACTATATTTTACAGCCTGAGAAATAACACCTACAGTTCCAGATAAAGCATCTTTAACCGGATTATTACCAATCCCAGTAAGATTAGTACTCATACCCAATGTGGAAGAAGATAAAAAGTCTGTACCATATTTTTCAGTGAATAATCTAACCGCATCATCTTTAGTTTCAGCAGTATTAAGCATACTTCTATAATCATCCACTAACGGCTGTAAAGTTGTTTCATAGCGTGGAGGAAACGCTGAAGTGTAAGCAGTAATTATTCCAAGAATAGTAAGATTATTAGTCATGTTTGTGACTTCTTCTTTTGTTGGAGGCGTTGCACGCAGATTCCCACGCCACTTCATATACTCAGTATGATAATTGGCGTTATAATTTCTGGCCCATGTTTCGTTACCATCTTTTTGCCAAAGTTGAAAAATACGTTTTATCCCACTAGGTAAAACGGCTTCCATGGCGCTAGGAGGAGAAGCAATCTGCAACTCTCCCTTCTCCCCACGATACGCACCAAACGTATGCGCTTTCATCAAACCCCATAAACTATCCGCATTTTCTTTACCCATAATTGATGTGAAAATACCCGGAGTATCAGGAGTAATACCAAATACCCCATGACGCACAATCTCAGCAGCAGGAACAGCAACTACCGGACCAGCCTGAAATAACATTCCAGTATCTAACTGTTGAGCAATCAAGTTTAACTGGTTCATACCAATTTTCCAGTTCAACATATTCTGCAACCCTAAAGCCTGTTCCACCCCATCTGGTAACCAATCATGAGGAATTGGAATAACAATATTTCCATTCTCATCAGTCATTCCAGCCTTATCTGGGACTTGCCATAAACGTGTCATAAGGACCGCTATGGAAGGATCACGCCAAATTAAACGCCCAACAGTAGTAATAGAGTTCTGCATTGCGCTAATAAATGGGATAGCAACTTCACCATACGTTCCAAGATTAGTTCGCCGCTCAATAGTAAACATCCATTGTTTAGTATCTTGCAACGCTCTAGCATGAGCCTGAGTTCGCATATTATTATAGGCACTCATACTAATTTTTGCGTTTTCACCTATCGCGGCTTGCTGCGTACCTACCATTTCCATTAAAGTTTTTTCATACCGCATCCCATAAAATGGGCCACGAGTCAAAGCGTCTTCTGGATAAGTCCCAAGCCACTTCATACCCAAAGAAGTTGCTCTTTGAACAGTGTCTCGAATATGGGCAGCACCCAACTCTTCGCTAATATTTCCAATAACAGGTTTCAAATCATACAAGTTTTGTCCAGTAGAAGTTTTCTGCGACAAAAACCCTTTAACCACATTATTTAAATCATCTTTTGGCCCAGAAACAAACGTTTTCATATACTGCTGTAATTCAGGAGAAGGAGCAATCGTTCGATATCTGGCAATAACATCTTCCGCTATTTGTAAAGCATCTTCTTCGCTTCCCCGATACAGCATTGCACTTTTACCAGTATTAGTATTCTTATATACGTCACCTTCTTTAAGTACCTTGTTCCAACCCCCAACAATAAAATCACGAATCTGTTGACCCTCACCATTTTTCATCAAATAATTTGCTATATAATTAACGTCCTTTCCATCAATAGCCATTTTCCCAATTTCAGAAAAAGAAATCTGACGTAAAGCAGACGCAACTCCATTAAAATACTGCGGCGACTCAGGAACAACCTCAATATAATTCTTTTGAGCATGAACAATAAAAGCATTACGTGCAGTATTACTTGCACTCACCGATATCGCTTTAGTCGTAGCATCAGCAGACAAGTTAGACAAAATGACACTTAACAACGGATTATCTTTATTAAATGCTTGTGCCAAAATAGTCCCATCAGGTGACTGAATAGTCCCATTCATTACCCTCAACTTTGCCCCACCCTGCTGCCGGTAAGCAGACAAAGCAGAAATATCATCATTTAAAATAGCGCGACGTTCGATAGAATCCTTTAACACTATCTTCATCAATTTAAGATTTTCTAACGTTTTAATAGTTGCTGTTAGTAACTCATCGTTTTCGGAAACTAACTCGTCGTACAACCCAGCCTTATAATCAGGTGTTGCAGGACGGTTACCTTTCATCCGAATATTTTCAATATTTTCTTTAACCTTTTCAAACCCACCACGTTGAAAAGTAGTTATATTCGCCAAACGATCCCTGTTAGCAATGGCATCATCAATATTATTTTGATACCCAGCCAACTCGTCAGACTTGGCACCAGCAGCCTTAGCCCTATTTAATTTACCAACATAAAAATCTTCTACGTCTTTATAGAAACCTTCCATAAACGTTTTTGTTTCCAAATTAACGTCATCAATAAGATTCCCCGGCATTTTAATCCACTCAAATATCTGCTCAATATTAGTTTCTCGCGCATTAATTTCTCGCTCTAACCATTTAGTGAAGTGTTTAGGCATCGGAGTAGAACCATTATTTGTTTTACGTAATAAAACAGCAGACTCAGCGGCGTTAACTGCTCCGGGGAACCTATAATGAACGTATGCGTTTCTGGGCGCATAGGCTGCCTGTTGTGCAGCAAAACGGATAGGATCAAGTGAGAAAGCAAAAGCAGAAGCCCTGAATTCTCCTTCAAGATTGTTTCGTATCAAATAACCAAGACGTAATAAAACTGACGGGCGCCAAACTTCATTAAAAGCATTATATAAATTAGATGCGTTTGACCCCCAAAAATTTTTTTGTGTATCAAACATTTTTATTAAACCAGACTCATCGTGCATCTTCGCTAAATCGTTGAACTTCCTAAAGTTTGGCACATATGTGCCACCTTGGATTTGTGATTCAATCCACGGAGCCTTCTGCAATTTACCATTCTCAACCCAAAAAGCCGTATCTGATGAATTGCGAAAGTTTTCAATCATTGTATTACGAGTACTAAACGCTTTTTGTTTTAAACCTTCTGCCGCTTGTTTACTGATTCCATGCCATTGAGAGATATCATCCCAAATAAGGTTTTCAATTTTTTTAACGGCTAGTGCCGCCGCATTGTCACCTAAAACAGAGTCAGACATTGCTTTAATATAGGTTTCTAACAGTTCTTCGCCTCTTGCTGTACCACCAATTTCTTTAGAAATAACTCTCACATTACCGGCACTATCAGTAACCTGAGTTGTTACAGTTCTTGATTGCCCCGAATAAATGGGGACATCATTAATTATCGCTTGCATTTCTTTCCACGAACCGAAAGCGTTTTGACCTTTAGTTGCAATCCACCCCGAAGGATTGCCCTCCCCAAGCCAACGCCAAATATTAACGGCCCTTGTGAACCCGCCTTGGTTGAACTCGTTAACCTGCCACGGGCGAAGCCTAGACATTTTTTCTGCTTGACTTACTGCACCAGTGTCATCAATTCTTTCAACCATTTCGCCAGTACCTACCATTGCTTTGCGAGAACCCCCACTCGCTACAGCCGCTTCAGCACGAGACAAACGAGAACTTTCAATTCTTCTACCTAAAGCAGTATTGCGAGCAAACCCATAGTTACCTCCAGCGAATAGATTTACTCCCTCCTTTGCTTGAGGTGCGCCATGCAGCAATGACCTTTCTTCATCTAAAATAAACTTAGCCAAAATCTGATCTTTAGCAACAATTTCTTTAAACTCTGACGACATTAATCGCATAAGCCTAGGATCACTTATGTCGTCTAACTCATCAAGACGATTATTGTATAAAGCGTCATATGTTTTTTGGGCGCGATCTCTTGCCGCAACAACATTATTATATTCTTTAGGACTATTTTTCTTAAAATCAGGTTCGTCCAACTTTTTGTTTAATCTTTTAATTGCCCGATCAGTAAGAGTTGTCAACTTTTGTGTTATTTCAGGACTACGATCTAACACACTTCTAACTTCCGCACGTTGACGCCGCAATACTTCCATGCCAATAGCAGGATTATTTGCTAATAACTGCTGTCCTGCTTTAACATCACCTGCTGCGTATCTGATAAGTAACTGAGCAGTAAGTTCATCCGTATTAGAATGTAAAGCACTTACTAAATATTCTGTTCCACCAGAAGTTCCTTTAAAACGATTCATTAACGTTGCCATAGACATTACTTTTTTACCAGTTACAGGATCAACCATTGTTGACTCACGCGCTATTCGCGCTATGGGAGCAATTTCAGAAGTAGGTTTACCTAAACTTTGAGCCATTTGCTGTTCCATACGAACAACACCATCAGGACCCTGAAACATGTCATCTAAATATTTAAGTTTAGATATTTTGGCTATTTTTCCAGCAAACAAAAGAGGATCAGCCACTACAACAAATGCTGCGTCAGTTAATCCTGAAGACCATCTTCCTACAGTTGATTCTTCAAACGCTGCTTTACGCATTTCAGGGTTAGTTACATCAAAATCTTCGTTACCTAACGGCCCAGCCATATCTCCTCTAGCAAGAATCCCACCTAGTTCAGAAAATGGGCTAGTAAACGTATTAGGTATTACTCCCAGTACGCCGTATTTTTCCTGATTAGCGGCTCCTGCCGCAAGAGCGGCCTGACCATACGAGATTTCGTTTGCTTGATCCCAACTAAAAGTATCAATTCCGGCTGGTGCCGCTGAAACGGCCCACGCCGCACCGTGATTAATTTTATCGTAACCCCACCCAAGGCTACGCCATAAACCATCCCAAGCCCATTCAACTGGGTTATCTTGCGAATCTTCGTAATTAAACACGGAAGCCAAAAATCCTGTAGCAGCCTGAACAGGTCCATCCGAAGCGGCGGCTTCAACCGGATTTTGAAAATAGTTTTTAATCTTTGCTTGTTCTTCTGGGCTCACAAAATTAGAAGACGATTGATCGCTTACTATCCCTAAAGGAGAAACAGTTGTATCAATAGCGTTAGTATCTTCTGCGTCCCATCCAAGCCCAGTTAAGTCTCTTGCTGCGTAAGCATCTCTGTTAAAAGGAACTTTTTTGGTTTTTGTTTTATCATTATTGGACATAAGAACCCTTAGCCCTAATACTTACCCCAGTTAAATCGTAAATAAATTGGTTACGATCATCGTCGCTAGGCCACGGAACTTGTGCCAAAGCAAAAATCATTCCAGCGTTTTGAACCCCAAACGCTTCCGTAAATGCTGCAAGGTTACGAACAAACATTTCAACTCCCCTTAATGTAACGAACAAGGATTTTTACTGAATCAGGGGTTTCTGGTTGAGCAATAATAGGTTCAAGTAAAGGTAACCATCTGCGTAATGCTTGTGTTTCAGTAACACGAGGATCAAACCCAGTCATCGATTCCGGTCCCGGACCAGCCCCCGACTTTAATCCGGCAGTAACCGGTTCACCGGGATTATTAGTTGGGTCCATCAAATTAGGGGTTTCATCCGGGTACACCGGAAGAATTGGGTTTTGTGCTGGTGCAGGTTTAATTCCGCCACTAGCAGCAGAAGTGCTGTTGTTGTAATTTGTGTCAAGGTCAGTCCGGTTTGAATAGCCCTTACCCGGTGTGCCTTGCCGTGGACCACCTCTAGGCATTAGATTGCCCCCCTATCGGTTCCACGCATTGGTTGAATAGTTTGAGTTGGCCTACGCAAAGTGCTTAACAAACCGCTAAGAGATTCCTGTCCCGGATTAGCGCCCGGAATTGGAGACATGCCCTGTTGGGGTCCTGCCATGGCCTGAACCGTTGCACCAGCCATAGCCTGATTTGGTGATACTGGGCCTTGACCCATCGCTTGTTCTTCCTGCTTAGCCTGTTGCTCTTTCAAAGCGTCTTCAGTTACTTTATTTAACGCTTCCGCTAATTCCATTTTATCGTTACGCACAAGGTCAATGATCTTTGACAACACTAATGGTGGGATTTGCCCACTAGAAGCCTGCTGCTGCAAACCAGCCATTAACGCTTGCTCTAACCCTTCACCAATAATAATGTCATGCTCTTGTTCAGGGTTATCAATGTACGGGTCAAGGGTCGCTGCGGTACGTTTAGACATTGTTCCTAAACCTACACGTTGACCGATACCAATAATTAGTTGGTTAATGTCGCTACCTGAAGCGGGGTAAGAGATTACGTGTTCGTTTGTTTCAAACGTTTTGTTTGCAACATAAGTTACTGGGCGAGCAGAGTTACCTACCCCCACAAATAAAGTTCTTTGATTGTTGCCGTCCCAAGATTTAGCCAAAGAAATAGCGCACTCATCTTCTTCTTCAAGCGAGTACGCAAACGTTTCTTGTGCTTCTGCTACCGGGTAGTCGATAACGGCGGAAAGAACAGCATCGCCGCGCCTACCTGTACGAATGTTGCTGCCTGATTCGCCACCGAACTCTGCGGGAATGCCAGCAGTAACCCGCTGATTGCGCTCTAAACGGTCGATGGTTGGGTTAGTTAAATAACCGGGTTGGGATTGGATTTCTCTAATGTCGCCGCCAGCAATAATGTTGACCATGCCGGTGCGCCCATCATGGGGTCCGTCAAGGAAACGCCCAACTTCGCCTGCCCGTGAAATAAGGTACGTGTCAGGGAAAATACCCTTTTCGACAGCGATAACTTCTAGGGCCATAAGTTTTGCTTGCTGATAGTACATGCCGATCATGTTGTCAAACTGTCCCGCTGCGGTGTCTAACGTTAACCGCATAGGGACAACAACAGGGCAGTCGTCACCAAAGTTTGGGTACTGTTCTAAAGTAATACCACGGAGAGTGTCGCCAGTTAAGGTTAATTCGTATGATGCACCGTATGGGTCGTTAAGTTTGTACCCTGCTGCAAGTAAGTGGGTTTCTTGGGCATCAATGTATTCAATGAGTAGGATGCTTGCGTCGTTAGGCATGTCGTTGCGACCCATTAGGGCGGTTAGTTTGTCTCCGTACCCTTTGGAACGCATCCATGATGCTGAACGCCTGTAAGCAAAGATGCAGTCGGATGGTTTAAGTTGGCCGGGGATAATATCCGTAGACGGGTACGTTTCAAGAGGATGCCTAATTTGCCATGTTGGGCGGTGTTCTTCATGATCCCAGCGGATAACAACAGGGGACATGCCGTAAGCAATTAAATGCCTGCCTCGTTGTTTCATTTTTAAAGGCATTCGGTCTTCTTGCCACCACCCGGAGATGACACGGGCGGCGGTTTGTGCTTCACGGTCGTATGACCTGACGCCCGGTTTGACACTGGAGAAAGTTATGCTTGGGATCACTGAAGTGATGCGCCCAGCCATTTGGTCAACACCGGCAGCGAGAAGGTTAGGGGTTGAGGGCATGGAGTTTTGTTCCATGTCCGGTAGGGGGACTTCCATTGTGCCGTTGTAGATGGATTGGATCATTTTCATTTTGGTATGAATTGGCCCATAAAAGTTGACTCGCTGTTTGTATAGCGAAAGGATTTGTTCTATTGTTTTCACGCGATACCCCTTCGGGTGTTACTGAGCCAACGTGGACGGTTCAATGAGTATAATCCTTCCCTTCTAGGAGTGTAGTGGTTCTCTACCGCAAGTTTACCGAACCACGTGCTCATAATTAGGTCAGTTGTGTCATAGTCAGGGTACCTTGTTGCTTCGTCTATTAGGTTTTGACAACGTACTCTACTAGACATATCACCCCATGGTATACGGATCATTCCTTGGCGAAACAAATCGCCAATAGATTCTAACCCATATTTGGGGTCTTGTTTGTTGATGCTGGTCGTGTGTGGCACAAACGCTACCCCGGTCATTGCTGCCCATTTTTGGACGTGGGGTTGTGATAACAGCCATCGTTGTGCGGCGTTTACTTCCACAACAACGTGGCTTATTGGGATGCTAAGGTCGCAGGACTGGTAGTACATTTCGTGAATAAGCCCGGACCAGTCAAACGTGTTGAGGTCTAGTGACAAGAATTGTTCTGGGTTCATTCGTTTTTTGTGTAGATCAATGATGTACCTGTTACCTGAGTCTGGGTCGTATAGCCACCAGATGATGCCCCACCATTCGGTTGGGGATGGGTCAACGGTGATGAAGGACCAGCCGTTGCCGTTAAGTAGGTTTACTGGGGGGTCTAGGAACACTCGTTCGCGGTCTAGGCAGCCGGGTGCCGGGTACCCTTCTATGTCTTGGCCGCCGGTGATCCAAGCAATATCTACTAGCCCACCGATAGTGTCGGCGTCTTCCTGCTGGTACATGATGGCGAACGAGCGCGGGTTGTTGTGTTTCAGGGTTTCTAGATGTTTCCACGGTAGGCGGTGTGGGTCTAGGAGGCACCCTTTGGGCCACGGCTCTATCTCGTCATGGTTGCCTGTGCAGATGTCTTCGTCGTGGGATTTGTAAACAACATGCCGGTATTTGGGGGTTTCGTCAAGGGTTTGCTTATCTAGGCAGTAGCGATAAAGGTCGTCGTGTTGGATTCTTTGCCCTTGTAGAAGGAGGGTTCCGGCTGGTTCTAGTCGGGTTTCTGCTTCCGCGTCCCACCATTCGCGGAGCATGTCTTTGGATTCGCTGGTTTTGGTGTTTTTGCGGTCCACAAGGTCGTCCCATAAAACGAAGTCGAAGCGGCCTCCAAGGAAACCGGAGTCTTGGCCCCACGCGGAAACCGTGGGTTCTTTATCATCTAACTGAACACCATCTAGTTGTCTGACTACGAGGGCTTCTCCGCGCCACAGGTCGGTGCGGCCTTCAGGTTTGAATGCCCCGAAGTCGTCTTGGAGGCAGGCTTCTGCGTCGAATGAGATGCCACGGCTGAGGGAGTCGCTGTCGGTTCTTAGGGGGGCGTCGCGTTCAAGGGACCGTTTGATTCTGGATACGTACATGCGGGCTTGTCGTTCTGTCCGGGAACCGATCTGGATGCGGATGGTCCGATCTCTAGCGATAAGCCAGCAGGGAATGTCGTGGGTGAAAAGGGTGGATTTGCCGGAACCGGGTGGTTCGTTCATAACGACGTATTCGCGGTCACGGGACTCAATAGACCTAAGTACTTCGTAGGCTGCTCGTTCTTGCCATGGTAAAGATTTTCTTCCAAAGTAGCGTAGGCGGAAGAAACTAAAGTTTTCTAACGCTTGTTGTGCTTCAGGGGACAGGGGTTGGGCGACTAGGTTGCCGCCAACGACAGATATTCCTAGGACGGCTGCGGCTTCTAAACCACCGGAGGTGGGGTCGCCTCGCTCAAACCGGTAGGCGGTTGAGTTGGACATTTTGGCGCGTCTAGCGGCAGCGTCAACACTGATGCCTTCGTTCCTTGCGGTGAAATATTTCTGCCACCTGTCAAGGTCAACTTTACGCAATGTCTAACCAATCATCATCCGGTACCACAACAGGTTCTTTAGCGGGTTTGTTACCAGCAGCAAGAATACTGTCCCAATCTACGGTTCGTCCAACAACACTACCGACAGGACCGCTTCCGCTACCTCCTGCACTGTGTGATCCGACAACGCCGCTCTTCGCTCCAAACACAACAGGATCTCCGGATCTAACTCCAACACCACCACAAGTCACCTCCTCCAATATTTGGGAAACAAACGCAGTTATAGAAACACCACCAGCAACAGCCAAAGCCCGAACACGGTCATGCAACTCCACCTCCACAACACAATGCAACACCTTACGGCCACTCCGATAATCATTACGCATGTTGTGGAACAACCCTTCCCTGTTGTGGACCCATGTTGTGGAGCATAACACACATTGACACAACACACCCCACAACCTAT
>Ga0247834_1003846_pt1 | contig 19779 bp, 23 predicted proteins | sample LaCruzMarch2015__8_FD_187118 | JGI IMG/M metagenome (GOLD analysis project Ga0247834, IMG submission 187118) | Freshwater microbial communities from meromictic Lake La Cruz, Castile-La Mancha, Spain - LaCruzMarch2015_12m | ecosystem: Environmental > Aquatic > Freshwater > Lake | place: Spain...
GCCACATCTGCCCTAATAACCGCTGTTGAGGCAGAATGGCCGATATTTTGCAGGGCCAGTTTGAGCAGGTCGATGCTGGCACGGTAGCCGGCTGACACCTTTAAAGTCTTTAATAGGTAAAGGCGGCGCAGTTCGGCGGCAAGGTCGTTTTGGGTGGTTGCGGTGTTATCGCTCATCGTTTGTCCTCGTTGATTTGTTTCAGCTGACCTAGTACCTGCCCCAGTAGTAAGCTGGATTCTTTGGAGTCGCGGGCAATAAGGTCGAGACGCTCGTTTTGGCTTTGGCGCATATCGTCCAGGCGGTCATTGACCTTAGATAGCTCTACGTGCATTTCTTTGGCTTCCCGATCCATACGTTCGTGCAGGCGGATCAGCTCGTTGCGCGAGGGCAACTGCGCCTCTAGCTTAGCAATGCGCAGGCATTTTTCCGCTAATTTATCGCGGATTTGATTAATGGATTCGGTGGTTGCCCGTTGCTTGCCAATGTTATGCGCGTATACCGCCAAGGCGCAGGTGGTTAGCCATTGCAGCAACATGAGCAAGTTTTTGATAATCTCGTTATCCATAGGCGTAAAGTATTTGCAAATAAAGGCATTAAATCGGCGTAAAAAATCAGTTTCTGGTAAATACTTTACGCTTAGGAATGCGCATGGAATAAGTTCGTCAGTTAAGACCTTTCAGGTTTTTAAAACCTGAAAGGTCTAGCCAGCCGTTGCCTAGATTATTTCATGCTTATTTTTTAGGCGACTGTTTTACCTTGCTGCAAGTCCGTCAGTGTTAAGCCGCCAGTGTATTGGCAATGCGCGAATTCTTTAAAATTAACCCAATCCCCCGCCCACTCCAGACCCACTTGTTTGGCGATGGCCCCGCACTGCCTAAATAACGCTAAATCGGTCCATTGCGCTTTGCCATTGATGATTGGCACAAAGTCAAAGGCGCAGCGGTAGTTGTGGAAAGACCGACCGGGGCGGGCATTGGTGACCTTGAGGCCGGGGATAGTGCGGCCTTGGGCGTAGAGCAGGGCTTGCGAGGCATTGTCGCGATAAGTGGAGGTAATCAGCACGTCGATGTTTTTGGCTTTGCAGGCGGCAATAAATTCCCGGCAGAGCTTTTCGGTGTGCGGGGTGAGGTCTTCGAGTTTTCTGCTGTTGATCATGGCTTGCTCCGTTTGATAAGGGTTTGTGCGGTCATGCGCCCATGGATTGCCGCCGCGGCAAAGACAACCGTGACAATATCGCCAACATAAGGCGCGATAACGGCATCGTCAAAGCCCAGCATCCTAGCCACTGGTGGCAGCATCGCCACCAAGGCGGCGCGGATGGTGGCGGATTCCCACCAGTTTTTTTCCAGTGTTCCGATTTCTGCGGAAATTACGGTGTCAGCTTGTGGGGTTTCGTCGGCAGGGTCAGGCATGGCGATGCTCCGGTGATGAACTGGACTACAGGGCTTGATAGCCTATAGGGTAATCGGCGGGCAATAAAAAGCCGAGCCATACGGGTATGGCTGGGCATGGGTTTTGCGGTTTCACGGAGCGCGTACCCTCTGGGGCATAAAGGCGTCCCGCCCGCCAGTTGCGGGCAGGATGCCCGCGCTCCGTCCTCCGTCTATCGGTTGGGCAGCATATCGCTGACCACTTCGGCAAATACCGACAAGGCTTCGCGGTCAATATCAAAGCGGGTGGCGTTGCGCTGTTCGGGGTTGCTTAAATCCGCCAGCAATTGCAGGAGCTTTTTGGCTTTATACATACCCGCTTCTTCGTCGTCGGTCAGGGTAAATTCTCCGTTCATAACGCACCGCCTTGACTTAGCTCAACCACGTCCACACGGGATTCGTCGCGTTTTGTGCCGTCCATGTTATGGGCTTGCCAGCTGTAGGCGTGTTTGCCGACCTGTTGCGCGGCGCGGCGGGTGCGCCAGTGACGGTGGCTTAATAGCCGCGTCCAGTGTTCGCCGGTTTGGTGGTTGGTGTAGGTTTGGCGCAGGGTGTAGAGGTTCATTTTTCACCGCCTGAGCGCGCTTGCTCGCGACGGAAAAAGTCCCGGACGCTGCCGGCGGTGCGGTTCATCTTTAGGCCGATGCGGGTGCAACCCAGCCGTTGCGCCTTCAGTTCCCACGCGGTGGCCTTGTCTTCCGGCGTCCACGGGCGCGGGACGCCAAGGGTGTGGGTTTGCGAAGTTTCGCACACTTGCCGCTCCAGCAGGGCGATGTATTTGGCTTGGACGGTCGCGAGTTGGGTTAGCGGGTCGGGGATGGCATAGCCTTGTGCTAAGGCGGGGCGCTCCAATCGGTATTGTCCGTCTGGATGCAGGTAGTAGCTGGTGAGTTCGTCATCGGGATCGGGCTGGGTGGCTAGCGCGTCGTAGGCGCGAATCACTTGCAGGCTAAATTTTGGGCTGATCCACATGGCGTAGGCGTAGACAATTTCTTTTGCTACGTAAGTACCAGGAGCTTTGCCGCCATTTACAACTTCAACAGCAGTCCTCATTTCTGAGGAGTGACTTCTCACATCTGAGCAATGACTAATCTCTTCGACAAGTTCTTTAGTAGTGGCAAGCCGCAAGAAATTTGCTGGTTGGTGCTTTGAATTATCACCCGCTGCTTTATGCAGGTCGTTAAGGCAGTAGCGGCCTTGATTGTCTTGGCGGATATGGGTATTGGAAATGGATAGTGTGTTCATGATGAATCCTAGAATAAATTTAAGATTCTGACACCATGAGACCAATCATGGGTGCCAGACTGGATGAGGTTGGCCTACCGGATTCTAGGAACCGACCACTCTTGCGAGTGCCTCACCCAGCCCGACATAATGACGAGCAAAAGTGATACGCATAAAAAAACCGCAACTGCGGCGGCTTATGCGCCTAGAAAAACCGAGAGGCCAATCTCGTGCGCTGGATTTTGCCAGCGCACAATTAGATTAGCCCTCGGCTTTTTATTTGTCAACAAATGCTTGACTTTTTATTTAAATGAATCAGGAATTCTAGGCACTTCAATGACTTTACTGTCCTTCATTTTTAAAGACAGCGTTTGCGTACCCATTAACAAATTAACATGAACCCAAATCCATTTTTCTGTACCGTCTGACATTGATGCTACAGAGTAAGGCTTACCTATTGTTTCAACAACTTCACTTTCTGTCATGCCCACCTTAAGTTGTCTAGCATCATCCCAGCGAATACTGCCACTTCCAGCTGCGCAAGATACAACAAAAGATACAGCAAGAATCAAAATGATTTTTTTCATAAAACCTCTTTTCTATTGTGAATAGCCTGTAGATACTCTGTTATCGCTATTGCTTAACACCACTAAACTGGTCACCCAGATAAGGATTTCCCGATTTCCAAGCGATACCGGAAATGCTGTCCTTGCCCTTGCTGATATACGCCTCCACTTGGCGACTGTCCGCGCCTACGGTGATGTTGCCATACACCCGACAATCGGTGGCGATATTCAAGTTACCGCGCAAGCTGGTGGTTGTCACGCTGGGTAGCCAGCAGGTTGAGCTAGTGCTAATAGCAGTGCCACTGCTCGGCATAAGCAGGGTACAGCGACCGACGCTATTAAAGACGGTAAACAACCGCCATGTGCCGGTCAGATCGGCGCGTGAGCAAGTGGCGGCTTGGCTAGCCAGTGGCATTGCCATTGCTAAAGCGATTAGGGTGGTTTTTAGTTTCATGATTTTTCCTTGGGTGGTTGTAAAAGCATTAATTCTAGCAACCTAAACGGGCTATCGCTATGAAGGATTACCGTTTTGGCCTTTTAAATGGCTTTGGCGGCTCATAAACGATGGTCATCACGATTACCCCAAGCCAATAGCCTAAGCCAACCGCGCCAAGGAAAATCGCCAGCGCCTGTATTTCATTGATGGTTATGTCACCCATTGTTTTATCCTGGTCTATTTACGGTTTTAGTTTTTGTTTGATTTCATCGATACAGCTTTGCTTGTCTTTTTTCTCTAGCACAGGGCTTGGTGGCCTGGGTGTGCTCTGTTTTTTATAGGCTGTTTTTAGCCTGGTCTTTACGTTTCGCTCTTCATGGCGTAAGGCTTCAACGCGCTTTATCAATTCGGCCTCTTCTATTTTTAGCTGTTTCATTTGCTCAAACAGTTTGATTTCATCCCATGCCAGGCCGCTCAAATAATCAAAGGCATCTATAATTTTTCCGCATTTAGCGCAGCTGACTTCGCGGAGGTGGTCATCCACCTCAACCGTGCGATGGCGACAAAGCAGCGCACCATCTGGTTTCGGCGTAGACTCAAAATAACGGGTGGCCTTGTCCTTAAAATCAACATGGATAATCGTCATAGTCCGCTCTTATGGTTGGCTAAATAAATCATCCTGCTTCCACGCTTTTGCAGTTTGCGCCCAGGGTTGCAGCTCCTGTTGTTCGATACGGCGCAAGGCTTTGCTGATGCCGTCTTCGGTCATTTGGTATTTCAAGGCCAAGCCGCTGTAAGACAGCCCGTCACGGCGGTCTTTGAGGATATTGGCGTCGCGCAGCATCATCATGGCGTTGGTGCAGCGGGGCAATATCAAAGCCTCTTTGCCGTAACGCTGGCAGAGCTTTTCTGAAGCGGCGCGAGATAAATTAAACGCCAAACGCGAGATAATTGAAGATTAAAACGCTTTTAGACTGTGAAAATTAATTTCATAAGATGTTAGGGTATTACAACCACCCCCCTCACTGATTGAAGTACATTTTACACCTACCCTATTTTTACTATTTTAATAAGAGCGCGTGCTGTTGTTGATGCGGTATAATTGGATCCGCCTATCATGTTTATTCCAGGCTGGTCGAGACATAAAGCAGCAGCACTACCGGTTACAGTTATTACCTGTTCATTCCAGTAATAATTTGTAGCTATTGAGGAAGCACTTGAGGCATCGCTATAAGTAGTTAATAAGGTGTCTAAATTAACACTCCCTCCAGATTGCCGTTGCAAGACATTTCCGTAAGAGGCAGGTCCAGCACGTCCAGCACCCTCAGTAGCAATGCAAATTTCGGCGTAATAAACCCCAACCGGAAGATTTATTACTCCGTAACCTGCAGACGCACCTGAGATTGTATTTAGTATCAGATTTTGTCCGCCATAGAGCAATCTGGTGGTACTGCTGTAGTTATAATAAAACTTAGTTATAAACTGCTGAATACTACCACCACCCCCACCAGCCGCCGCAGCCGCCTCAGCCGATTGCCAAACCCCTGAGACAACTGTCAAGACTTGCCCATTAGCCCCTACATCTGGTAGCCCTTTATTCCCCGCCGCAACATCTGCTGAACCAGTTCCAACATTTTTACTTGCCGCATTACCTAAAGCTTGCAGCACCCACGTTGTGCCATTACCAACAATTACACTCCCTGCTGTTGCCGCCAAAGCCGCAATATCGGTAAGTTTTGAGTTTTTAGCCTGATAAACCGAATTAGCCCACGATACCAAAATCGACCAAACCGGGAATTTTGTCGTGCTGGCAATATCATCCATTGATGTCGATTTGTTGGCATTATTCTCTGGCGTGAACCCCAGCGTCGTGCTGATGATTGACCAATTGCCGGACGTTTGCCCTGGTGAGTCTGCCAAAGCACGGACAGATGTGCCGATCTGGCAAGGCGTACCACCCAGCGTCCCTGCCACTGAAACGAACCAAAGGTCGCCTTTTAAAATAGCACCCGCTACACCAGAGCCTCCAGACGATGGAAAAACATTGCCTGACGCATCATAACTACCACGGTCATCAACTAAACCCACCACCAAACCATCCGCATAGCCTTGTGCAGACGACAAAACCGCCGCATCCGCCAGTGCTTGGGCGGTAGACACGGGCTTGTCCATATCCGCCACATTGTCCACTGCATCCAAAACCAGCGCAGTTTTTAGCCCACCCAGATTGTCCACACCCGTGCCGCCGTGGGCAACGTCCAAAACCGCTGCCGCGTTTGAAAAATCATTTTCCATTTTGGAAGTGACATCCACAATAACGCCATCCAACAAAGCCGCCGAAGCCGCCGCCGCGTTTTTATAAATCAATGCCGCCGCCGCATTATTCGACACTTCAACGGCTTTTGTTTTAACAAAAACAGCAACCGCCACCATCTGTGACAAGCACTTAACAAACCGCGACACATGCCCACCGCCCTTAATGCCTGTGGTCGCGTTGCGGTCGTTGGTGATAGTGGTGCCATCACCGCCTACATCAGTCGAAAAATTAACAGAATCGGTCATAAAATCTCTCTTAAATTGGCAGAGCCAGCGTAATGTAAAACATAAGGATGCGTTAATGGGTCAAGCGACTCAAACTGGCACATGAATGTCGTTGCGTAATAATTGCTGTCCGTGCGGGTTTTAGTAAAAGCATAAAGCATCTCGCCTGTCGTGCCTTCAAACTGTTTAGCATCGTTCAATCCCGCCCACGCCTCAGTTTCATCCAAGTGCTTCCAATTCAATGCAACGGTGCGATATTTCGCAAGCTTGCGGTAATAGCGGGTTCCGGTTTCAGGAACTGTCTGAAATTCGGACGGATCGACAATATTGTGTGACACGTCGCCGTATTCTGGCTGGATTTCCGGTTGCCACCAGCTGCTGATGAACAACCTGCCTATTTGAATAAAGCCATCAGGGTTACCAGAATCGGCAATAATCACTTCCACAAACCGCCCGCCGTCCGGCACTGGGGCAAAATAGGAAACGAGCTTGGTGTAGTAATCCCGCTCATCGTTGCTGATCGTGCCTTCCCAAAAATCCACGTCCTCGAATACTAAAGTGGATTGGTCATGATTCACGGGCCACGCATCAAGCACCCCACTATCCCATAACAACTCGGAGGTGTTATCAGTGCCCAAATAAGCTTTAAACCGCACCGTCCCGGTCACTGATAAATTATGATTAACCAACGCCACCGCGCTTAACTTGCGGATTTTTGGCAGTAACGCGGTGAGTGTAAATGACGTCGCGGACGTGGTTCGGGCGACTTGGGCATATTGTCGGGTTTGCAGGTTCACTAGCGGCAACGTGGTTTCCCAAGATGCGCCGGAACTGGCCAGGGTTGCTGTATCTACCCGATTAGGCCATGCTAAAGTAATGTCCATCAGCCAAACGCCCTTATAGTAATAGTGTCTTTTTTGGCATCCAGTTCGTAACCAATAATGAGCATCTTGCGTCCAGCGTCATAACCTAACCGTGATTTTTTAACTAACGCAGTTTGCGAAATTTGGAAAGCCGGCAATACCGCGCGGTCACATAATATAGACACCACATCGCGGCGCACCTTGCCGACATTAACTAACCGTTCAGACGCCGCTAACGCGCTCCAACGGTAGCGGCCATAACTTTCGGCCGTCACTTTTTTTGCCAATAAGTGCCGCGTTTGCGTCGCAGCATCAATAGTTTCAACATCGCGATATTGATTGGCCAGGCGTTCGCGCCCCGCCACCGTCACACTGCCAGCAACGGTAGTTTGTAACGTTTCAATGCGGTCATAGCGCATTTTGCAGCCATAAACCCGCATACCGCTCTCGGCCATGCCGGTGGCTTCGCGAGTTATGCTGATAATCATCCAATCTTCAATGATTAAATTAGCTGTGGTTGCGGGGGTGTTTAACAGGACGAAATAAAGTTTCGCATCGTCGAACCAGTAATAACCAATAAAGCTTTTTACGACTCTGTTAAATAGCTCTTGGGTCGTCACATCGCCATCTAAATATAGCCCAACGCTTCCTGCGGCATTAAATGCCGTGACACTGGCAGAATCGACGGTCACGCCCACTTCGGTTGCAATTTTTTGCATGACCGCGCCCGCTTTATCCACCACGCCACTGGTGACGGATAGACAATCGCAGGTCACCACGCCAGCCGGACTTGCCGCCAAGCGCACAAAGCCTTGGTATGATCCCCACACCGCCGCCGTTGTTGAGCTTTGCAATTGCCCCGATCCGCTGCCAGAGCCGCTATAAAAATTCACCACCTCAACCGCTGAGTTGTCAGTCACAGCACCAATCAAGGCCGATGACAACTCAATGTTACCGCCCGATAACCCCGTCAGCACTGTATATAACGTGCGATGGCTATCAAAAATCACAACAGCACCAACGGGGATATCGCCAGTACCAGTATCAACAGCAATCACCGTTGCACCTATGGCATGGCTACCATTGACGCGATAATTCACCAACCGGACGCCCTCGTCATAAACTGCCGTGATGATGGCGTCGGCATTGTTCGACGCTTGATAAATGAGTTTCGAGGTATTAACCGGCACGGGCGATATGTTGCGGCAATCCCCATAAACGCGGGGTTTGGCTTTGCCCTCAATATCATCCGCCGTCCCTTCCAATCCCAATGGCAAAGCATTTGAGCCGTCATAAACTGCACCCAAGGGATGCGTTGTGGCCAGCGATTCAGTAAAGGCTTTCAAAGCAAAAAACAACGAATTGCCGCGCTCCTGCATCCTGCCGACCGTGCCTTGAAAATAAACCGTCGTGGTTGCACCATTGACAAATGACAGGGTGGCGGCCCTACCATCCAACGCATAATCCGCCAAAAAATCCAGCTGGCCATCAATATTTGCCAGCTCCACTTCGCCAATGCTGGATTGCCCAAAAATCGGCAATACCCCGCCATCATTGGCCGACACATTAATCAATGACGGTTGCAATAAACGAATTTGGTAAAAATTATCAGAGGCATCAATATACTCGCCGTTAGAAAAATACAACGTAGTCGCAACGTCACTGGCATTTAACGCGGCAATAGTAAAAATCCAAAAGGGTTTCATCAGCTTAACTCCCGAACACGCATCCGTGTTTCAATGCCATCCAAGCTTTCGACCTGGTCCGCACCTTGCTCGATCAATTTGTTAAACCCAGCCTGAAGGACTTGGATCGTCTTTTCCATCGCTTTGGTTTGCTTAACCAACTCGGCATTTTGTTTTTCCAGCTGCTTGATAACTTCCTTGTCATTACCGGAACCCGTGTTGGGATTAGCTTTTGCTTGCGGCTCGTCTAACCAGCTTGGTCGCGCTATGGCGACCTCAATACGTTGGGGTTGGGTGGGTAAAACAGTAGGTGATTTATCTTGTTCGGCCGCCTCAACTTGGGTGGCAAACTGGCTACCTGAGGCCATGACAGACTGATACCAATTAGCAAAAACGCTCGCCGCTTGCTCGTTATAAGCCGTCGATTGTTCGGCAGTCAAAACCCGCTCACCTTGATGCAATTCCGCCACGTAACCATCGAATGGCACTCGATCTAAACCCGCGCGGTGTGAGCCGTCAACAACCGACTGATGCCAGTTGGTCAACGCCAAATTGCTGGTCGTTTGACTGCTGGTATCGCCCGCCATCTGCAATGTTGACGCCTGCTGGTTATTGACGGATTTGCTCACCTTATTAATAAGGTGAGCAACCTGAGGATCAGTGTTGGTGGTTTGTTGGTTGTGCGCCGCCGCCCCGCCCACATTGGCCACTGTTTGGTTGTTGATGGTTTGCTGGTTGTAGGCGGCAGACTCGGGTGCGGTTAAAACTCGCTCACCCTGATGCAATTCCGCCACGTAACCATCGAATGGCACTCGATCTAAACCCGCGCGGTGAGAGCCATCAATTTTTGTATAATCCTTTTTCGGGTCATAGACGCCATTTTTGAAAGGGTTTTTTAAATGTGCCATCAGGCTAGACAGCTCACTAACCCCCGCCCCAATGCTGGAAAAATTAATGGCTTTTATTTGGCTGGCCCAGTCTTTATTGCTTAGCTGATCGGCTAAATAATCGGCGGCATCATTGGCATACAGCCTCACCAATGGGTCAATATTATCGCCTTTCACGGTTTGGGATTTATCAGCAAACCGATACATAGCTTGCCCTGGGTCATCACCAGCCCCCGCGCTAATCTTAACAAAAACTTCCGGCAGTGCGCCGCCAACAATGCTTTGGATTAAGTTGCCGATGGCACCAAACTGCCCCCTGACTTGATAAAAATTGCCATCCCTTAGCGAATCCTTAACTCCTTGGCTACTGCCCTGATACACCTCGCCGCTGGTTATTGCGCCCGTTTGGGCGTTAATCATCGCCTCGGCACTAAAGGCGTTTTTGCTGGTTTTATTACTCCACCCCAGTTTTGATTCTATTTTTTGCGCCGTCTCGCCCCTGGCTTGCGCCGCCGCTGAAATCGGTTTTTCGTAATTTGTTTTTCGCCCTGCTTCAATGTTGCTAAACGCCGCTTTATTGGCGGCCTCTTTCGCGGCATTTTGTTGGGCTTGTTGAAATTCTTTTAATGTCGATATCGCAATGCCGACCGCATTAACCGCCGTTTCAACATCCATTACCGCCGTTTTAATAAGGCCCAACTCAGTGACTTGCTTGGTCAACGTATCCAGTTGCAATTGCGCGGTATCCGCTTTAGTTTTGCTGCTGCCAATTGCCGAAGCCAACAAAGCTTGGGCATCGGTAAAATCTTTAATATATGCCACTCCGCTGGCGTTATAACCCCGCGATGCCTCCAAATATTTCGCTATCACGCTTTGCAAATTGCCCAAGGCCGTTTCTTTTTCCGCCACCGTGCCGGTCGCCAACGTTTGTTTGATTTCCAAAAACGCATTCTTAGACGCGGCATATTTTTGCTCAGGCGTTGCAGTCGATTGGTTGCCCGTGAGCAGTGAGTCTTTATACGCTGTGAGCTGATCGACAAAGCCGCGATACGTATCAATTTGTCGCTGTAACAAACCCGCCGCCGTGTCATACGCACTGACGATGTTGTCCTGGTACGATTTCAACCCGCTTTCCAGCGATTGGTAGTAGGTATCAGCCGCAGATGCCAGTTGCAATAGAATGGAATAGCGCTCACGGTCTTTGGCATTGTTTAAATCCAACGCTTCCAGCAAATCCCGATAACCCGCGCGGGTGTCCGGCAAAGCCAAATAGACGGAACCCAGCTGGGAAGACAAAACCCCTTGGAGCCGTGTTTGCTTCTCTGTGTCACTGTAAAACTTATCGTAATAATCTGAAAACTGTTGTTGAAACTCTTTTAGACCACCCGCCGCCGTCACTAGCGCATCACTGATCGCTATGGCATCCGCGCCCATTGAAATACCGGATTGGTTTAGCGCATCACGGACTAGGGCAATTTCAGTAACAATTCGCACCGTCGTTTCCAGCATCCCTTCACCGATTTGCTGATATTTGCCCACCGTGTCGCCGAAAACATCCACCGCCATTTTGTCCAGAGCCGTTGAAATGACAGCATTCAACTTTTTGCTGGCATCTTCGGCATTGAGTCCCGTCAAATCAATTTTTAATGCGGGAATCACATAACTCTTAACTTTTTGATCCAGATCATTGCCCAACGCTTGCGCTAATTGCAAAGACACATCGCCAGCCGAGACAAACACATCGCTGATCGCCGTTTCCACCTCAGTTGACAGCTTGGTTTGGATGGTGTCATAGCGTGTCGAATCACTAAACATATCCCATTGACGGGTTTTAACGACATTGTATTGGCTGGCAGTAAAGCCGCCCATTTGAATATCAGCGACGGATTGGGCAGGGGTTTGAATGCCGCGCTCAACAACCTTACGATAGCCGCCCGTAAATAGCGCGCTAATCCCTGAAAATAACAGCCCCGCCAACATACCAATCGGCCCGGCAATCGAACCCAAGCCAAGGCCGGATAAAATTCCCGCTGATGCGGTAGTCGCGCCTGTCACTGCCGCGCCCGACAACCCCGCAATCGCCGCCGTAGTGCCGACACTAATTGCCGTGCTGATACCCGATGATAAAATAGTCGAGGCAATACCTGCACCCGTCGTAAATGATCTTGATAAGGAATCTTCCAATGTGTAAGAAAGGTCAATACCTTCATTAGATAAGTCCAAACCACCTGCTTGAAACAGCGTGGTGATAGTGGCCGATAACGCCGCTTGCAAGTTATTCACCCCGGCATTAATCCCCCGCAATTCAGGGTATTCGGCGGCATGGATGTCTTTAAGCAGCTCGACAATGTTATCGGTGCTGTTGGATTGGCTGGTAGCATCGCCTAATACGGTTCCGGTGTCGGGGGAGGATTCAGGCGGCGCGGCAATGGTGCTGCCTGAGCTTGCCGCCGCATAACCCAATGCGGCCATTACCGCGATCATCGCGGCGACACCCGCAAAACCGCCCCAGCCGCTTTGGGCAAACATCGATGCCGCGCCTTCCGCCAATTTAACGCCCGTGGCGGCAACGGAAGCCGCCATCTCTTGGGCTTTCATGGCAATACTAACCACAGCCAAGCCCATTTCCACCGCATGAAACGCTTTGGCGGCCGCCGTTTTTTCACCAAACATCTGTGCGGACGCACCGGCGATTTGCCTCGCACCATCAATTTCAAGCGAGGTTTTTTCAACCGTCAGGCGTTGTTCTTCTTTGGAAAATTTAATGGCATTGGCGGCATAGATAGCGGCATTCTTGGTGTCGCGGGATGCCAGTAAGGAATTTTCAATTTGCTTTTTATTCAGTTCGGCAAGGGCTTTGGTGTTTTCATTGACAGAATCCGAATACTTGGCAAACGCCCCAACCAAGGTATTGATGCCGCCCAACGCCCCATCTAAAACCGTGCTGGACACATCGCCCAATTGCATCATGCTAGTTTTTGCCGAATCCAAGCTATTGACATAGCTATCGACCGATTGGCGGGTGGCGTCAATTTGGTTTTTCTGGGTTTCGAGGGCGGTGTTTTGGTCGAATTGCGCTAATAAAGCAGGGGTTCTATCCGGTTTGATACCGTCCTTTTTGAGGGTTTCGGCGTAATAATCACGAGCGGATAATGTTAGACGCTGATATTGGTCAATAAGGGAATCCATTGCCGATTTCGCTTTGTCATCGGCCTTTTTTTGTGCATCAAGGGCTAGATTACTATCCCATATTGCCAATGCCATAGCCTGCTGTGCAGCACCAAACCCCTTGGCGGCCAGTGTTGACGCATAATAACCGCGCTCCGATAGCGTCAGCTTGGCATGTTGATCGTTTAACGCTTGAATTTCACTGGCAACCCCTTTTTGTACGCTATCCGCGTGGCTTTTTGCAGAGCTTGCTGCTTTCTTATGCGAGGTAGCCTGCCCATCGACCGCTTTTGCAGCTACCTGATGGCTTTGTGCGGCTTGCAGAGCTTTTGCCTTAGTCTGTTCGGCAACCTCATTGGCTTGCTTTTGCTCATTAGCCAGCTTTTGGTAACCTACCGCAGCACCTTGTACCGCAGCGCTTAAATTGCCAATGTAATCGGTTGCAAACGCCCCTTTTAACTCGTTTTTTAAATCCACACTACCCGATACAACAGGCTTAAAGACAACGGATTTTGTCGATGAAAAACTAAAATCCCCTAAGGCCAGCCTCGCCACATCCCCCGCCGTTGCGCTAGCGTAGGCGGAAACATTGGCGATAGAATTTTGGATATTGCTGACAATGGTGGCGAAAATCACCCCAACGGAACGACCAACCCCGACAAACAAGGCAATAACGCCATTAGCCAACCCTTTAACTGATGCCAATATTTCATCACCGGAACCCACCCACCCCGTGACAATATCGGCGACCGCACCTAAACCCGCCTCTTTTAAAATAACCCACGCAGACATGATGCTATTTGAGGCGACAAACCACGCGCCTTGCACCAGTGAACTCGCAGATACATTGGTATCACCCACGGTAATCGCTGATTCGTTCAATTCGCGCAGGGCATCTAAAGCCGTTTTTGCACCGTCTAAAAAGGGAGCGACAACAAAGGTCACCGGCTGCTCGATGCTAGTGATTAACCGCGTCCAGCTATTGCCAATATCCGTTGATTTTGCATTGATGTTATTGGCGGTAGCGGCGGCGGCGCCGTCATAATCATGCAACGCCTTAACCAGCACATTAGCAAACATGTCGCTTGTGACTTTGCCATCATTGACTAATTTACGAAAACCGCCAGCACTTAAGCCAGCGGCTTTATCAAGACTTTGCAAAAGGCCAGGCAGGGGTTCAGTCACCTGGTTAAATTCTTCAGCCCGGACAATGCCGGATGATAAGCCTTGTGCTAAGCCGTAAAAAGTGCCGGAAAGCTGCTCGTTGCTTGCCCCCAATGCACTAGCCGCATTGTTCAGCCCTTCAAAAAGCCCTTGGGTTTGGGTGGCTGTAATAATGCCGGAGTTTTGCAGATTTCGAAGCTTGGCGTAACTGCCCGATAAGTCGTTAATGGACTTATGCTGATCGTCAGCCACTTGATTGACATACGCAACGGTTTGCGAATAATCGCCAGCCGTTGCGGTTAAGGTATGTAAGCGGGTATTTAAGTCTTGCACCGCCGCCGTGTCTTCAACAATACGATGGCCCAAGGTAAATAATGCAGCGACCGTCAAAAACGGAGCGATTGACGACGTGAGGGAACGGACAGAACCTGACAGATGATTGATATTGCCGCTAGCCGCAGTAGCCGCATTGCCCACGCCATGAATGCTCTGACCCACTTGGTTCAGCACTTGCACAGAGCCGTCCGCATTGACCCGTATCCGCAGTGCTAAATTCATGTCAGCCATTATTTCTTATCCTTGTTTTTGCGTTCGGCTTCGGCTTTATCGTAGGCGGCTTTGCGTTGTTCGTAGTAACCAAACATCGCGCCTTGTTCGATGGCTTTTATATCGTCAAACATCTCTAGTCGGGCAATTCGGCGAGGGTAATGCAAGGCCAGTACCGATAAAACAGCGGTGTAATCCAGCCCTGTCCTACCGTCAAACCCGACTCGCCACTGGGTTTCAAAACTGATAAAGTGGTTTAACGCGTCCCACCCGCACCACCACACTACAAAATCTTGTTTAATTTTGTCCCCATCTAACCAGTCGTAATACCAGTCTGGCATGTCTGGCTTGTTAACAACTTGGGTAATTCTCGGTAACGCTTTTACTTTGAAAAACTCGGCATCGGTTAAAGGCCGCTTGGTGTCACTGGGCGTCGGCTCTGGCGGTTTAGGCTCATGCGTCACCCAGTAATAGCCAGCGGCTATGAGTTTTTTTGCCGCGCCTTTTTAAAGGCTTCCGTAGTTTTTCCCGATTGCACAGCCAAAATACAATCAAAAATAGGATCGCGGAGCCAAGGAATTTGGATAACCGCTTCAACCTGTTTTTCGCCTGTCAATTTATTGCCTTCCACGTCCTCGACATCCAAATCAATGGCTTTAATCAAATGCTTGATAGTATCAATCGCTGGGGCTTTGGCTTCTTTGCGCTCATCATCAGATAACGGCTCATAATCCAAGCCCCTCGCCATTGCGAATTTCTCGCGTTGGCTCAATTCGCCAAGATAATCCCAGCGGTCAGTAATGGCGCGCCAATCTTCCTGATTCAGCACTTCCACTTCAACCGTAAATTTGTGTTCTTGGGTTTTGTCATTGTTCAGTGGTTCTATTGCCTTAACAGGCACAACGCGAGTTTCTTTTTTGCCGACTATAATCGCCATTTTCTTATCCTAAAAAACACTTTTGTTTATTAAAAACCCGCTTTAATGATGATCAAAGCGGGTTGTTGTTAATGGGGTAACCGCTATTGCAAAATCAATGCCCAATCATTGCCTTCTGCGGTGGGGACAAAAGTCAAATCCAAACCAACCATCGAAATACCGTCCTTAGCCGATTCACTCGGATTTTTTATCTGGACATTTTTGGACACCAACGCGATTTGGTTGCCGACGGGCCCGTGGGTAAATGCCAAGGTGGCTAAGTCGGCATTTTTAATTGAAGTTTGATAATCCCACTCACTCGGTAATGGCTTCCAAATAGATATATTGCCCTTAGCCTTGTGGTCTTTGATGTGGATCAGCTCCGCGCCGGGTTGGTCGATATGCACCAGTTCCACACCCAAATCCAGGGTGATTTTGTCCATCACCGCACCGGAATAATTGGCGATGGTCAGCCCTTGGGTATTGGCATAGTTGACGGGCAGCGGATCAACCCAAGCCGAATCGTCAAAATCAGGCAATGCCGCATCTTCAAAACGCTCCACCAAGCCTTGGTAAGACAACTTCATCATGGGGATAGCGCCGCTAGAAAAATCTAGCGTCGCGGTGCCACGCGCATAGGTGAATGAATGCAAAGCCCCGTCATCGTAGTAATAAATCGTCGCGCTAATACCGCCCGTGCTGACCGGATAATATTTAACATACGGGCTAAACACATACGCCGATGAAGCAGACGGCGCGCGGGTAAACGGATGGCTGACTTGCAAAGATTTCGTTGTGCCGTTGTAATCCAACCCTAAACGGGTTTCAGCGATTTTGTACGGCGTTGCGCTGGTGGTGACAAAGCGCAGGCTTTTGGCGAGCGTACATATCTGCGTTTCACCGTTAGAGGCGATGATTTTTTGCCGTTCAATAATTTTGTACGTGCTGGTAGAGGTCGGCTCAACAGTAAACGCTTTTAACGGTTTAACTTTTTTCGTGGTTTTGTCCCACGCGATGATCATTTGCGTTTCCGGCGGATTTGCCCCGGTTGTCACCTCGATAAAGCAGCCCCAAAGCTCCACCGCATTGGAAACCGACGCGGCCAAATGCACTTCTTTTTTAGTCGATGGATATTTGCTTGTATCGCGCAACGTGCCGGACAAATGCTCAATTAACACGAACATGTTTTTGTAATAATCATCTACCCGTCGCACAGTGTACGCAACCGCGCCTGGCGCAGTGGTAAACGCGACAGACACCGTCGCCTCTTTCGCCGTGCCATCATAATCAGTGATGATCCGCGCCTCGCCGCCGATCACCACGGTGTTGCCGACATATTCGCCGTCATCATCCGAGGCCGATGCGGCAAAATTTAAAATGGTGTCGGTGGACCCTGCCTGCAAAGTTCCGGCATGTTCGTTGTCGGCACTGCGTAATTTGAATACGTTTTTCGCAGTTGAGCCCGGTGCTTGTGCCGTGCCGGATTCAAAGGTCACGTCGATGGATAGCCCAAAATACGCATCATCGGTTGCCGATGCCAACGATGCTAATTTAATGGCATTGCGATTGCCGCCTTGCGCGGTCCCCAAGACGTAACTACCTGATGAGACTTTAGCCACCGAGCAACCCCGCAACAGCGCATCATACTGCGGCGCGGTGCCTTGCACCGGCACACCATCGGCATTGCCGCCAATCGCCAAAGCAACTTCCATCTCCAAGCTCGCCATAAAACTGGCAGCAACGGAAGAAGATGATCCGCCATAAGGCCGGATCGAATTGCGCTCGATTTCTTTCACTTCAAGCGGCTTAACCGTCAGCGATTCCAGCCGGACACAATTGGTTGAGGTTGGCACCGAATCCGTGCCGGGCGTCGATTCTTCTTTAATTAAAATAACTCTTTTACTTTCTGTGCGTGGCGTGGCCATTATTTACGCTCCTTTTCATCAGTTTTTTGGGAAGGCTTAACATCCTGCACGGCCCCGGTTTTTTTTTCGTCAACTGCGACAGCCTTTTTATGGTCAAGCTTCGCGGGTTTCGCCGCTAACTGCACCTGTGCCTGTGCCGCTGGCTCCTCGCCGACAAAATAATATTGGTCGGTCACTGGGTCATAAACCCCGTCCCGCCCGCTTTTTCGTAGTTCTTGTAAAGTCATGGTTATTGCCTTGAGCGGATATACCGCGTTGAATAATAAATTTCCTGCCAATAATGCAGGCCGTTCATTAGCATAATTAACCTGCCACTCGCATATTCCAGCGGGGATGCGTAATTATCAAATACATAACCAAGCAATAATTCCTGTAGTGCATGGCAACAATCTTCATTTTCGTCAGCGCTTGCTCCGCCTTTGGCATCGGCAACGCTGCGAGTAACCACCAGCAGCCCAATGTAATCTGTGCGAGCCTGATTAATAAACTGCGTGCCTGTCGTGTTGGGTTTTGCCGCATTACGCTCTCGAAAAACATAGCACCCAGGGGTGGCTACCCGACCAGACAAGATGGCTTTTAAATCCGCAGCACCGGCCACTTCTTTAAATGCCAAGCCAGCCCCAGCGACGGTTTCAATAATTTGGTTTTTTAACGAAAATGTTGGCATCAATCCCTCCCAAACACACTGGTGCTGGAGGTAACGCTGACAACCGCGTCCACTGTGTCCACTTGCCCGTCAGCGTCAACAATCGCTAGCTCGCGCTTTGCCATCATTGACAGCTGCTTTATCGCGCCGTCATAACGCTCTTTCACAATGTCAATCATTTGGTTGCTGTACAAAAAATAACGGGTGATGTCACAGGCTAAATCAACCACTTCACTGGCTAACAATGGCAAATCGCTTCTGCCACCTAGATAACGGTTAATCGTGCTATCAGCACGGGCAATCGCTTTATTGACAGTCACCTCATCAATGGCCGCGCTGCCGTCTTGGTCGGTCAGCTGGATTAATTCAGCCTCCCAACCTTCATCTAGCAAGTCTTGTAAAGTGCAATAGCTCATTTAGACTTTTTCTTTGCGCTTGATTTAGGCGCTATTGGTGGCTCTGTCCCTTCATCGCCACCTTCATTGCCACCTTCATTGCCACCTTCATTGCCACCTTCATTGCCACCTTCATTGCCACTTTCATCGCCATCTTGTTCCGCTAATTCCACAACTGCCAATTGCTCAGCCAAGCCATTAGGGACAGCGTCAAGGCCAATCACCTCACCCGCTTTAAACTGCAACGGGGTTGACGCGATATAAACGCCATCGGCCTGTTGGGTCAGCACATGCAGCCTCGATGCGGCCTGTTCGGGTGTTAAGCCTACCACCACCCCGCTAGGCAAGCGGAGGGTGTTTTGGGTTTGATAGTTTTGCATGGGCTTACACCAAGGTGGTTTGCACAGCACCCTGCCAACGGCCTAAACCGACATTGCGCCAAGTGTCCACGCCCAACTGGATCGCGTCATTGTCAAAAGCGTATTCACTGCTTTCGTCTTTGATTTTGACGGTAGGCTTAGTTTCTTCTTGGCGGATCAGCGGCTTGACGCTGCCATCGGTGCGGAAGGTCACAAACTTGTCCGTCCAGCCGCCGATAGTCAGGCGCGGGTTCACCACCATACTGATGTTCAAGCTATCCACGCTAACCGCACCCACGCCTGCCACACGCGGCATAGTCAACGCGGTTTCGGCGACATTCATCAACCCCACCGGCACCATCACAAGAAAGCTTTTGGCGGTTTCGTTAATCGGCTCGCCTTGGTCATCAACATAGGTGTACATTTTTGACACCGATTGGATAATGGCTTGTTGCATTTCTTCTGGGCTAGGCGCGGTCACCGTGCCATGCAAGGTTGCTGGCACTGCGGAAATATCCACCGTAATGGCATTGCTTTGGTTGCCGGACGCGCCTTCGTTATGATCGGTATCAAAAAAATACTGGCCGTCGTAGCACACCGTGCTGGCACCGTTGACAATCAAGGTGCTTAATAACGATGCAAAATGCGTCAAGCCGCGCTGGGCGAATTCGGCCATGCGGATTTTCAGTTGCCCGGTTTTGTCACGGCGCAAATCACGCAGCAAGATTTCAATGGTCGCTTCAAAATGCCTGTTTTTAATTTCGATGCCGTTGCCGGTAAAGCCTTTGGCCTGACGGCTACCCACCCATTCGCGCAATTGCGGGACTTGGCTGAGCCAGACATATTCTTCAATAGGCTGGTCAGAGGTGAAATAATTCGACACCTGATCAATCCACCCGGCTTGAGCGGCCGCTTCCAGGCGTTCGTAATACATCCCGACGATAGCGCGGGAACTTAAACTGTCTTTATTAATAGTCATTCAAATACTCCAATTACGCTTCTGTAGCCCAGGTACCGCGTAGCTCAAT
>Ga0247834_1003853_pt1 | contig 19755 bp, 24 predicted proteins | sample LaCruzMarch2015__8_FD_187118 | JGI IMG/M metagenome (GOLD analysis project Ga0247834, IMG submission 187118) | Freshwater microbial communities from meromictic Lake La Cruz, Castile-La Mancha, Spain - LaCruzMarch2015_12m | ecosystem: Environmental > Aquatic > Freshwater > Lake | place: Spain...
CAGCGGGAGCTTTGCCAATTTGCTCACGACCACAAGTATAGTATATAACCTTATTTTTTTAAATGCAAGAGATATCTGTGTTAAATACTAGCATATTATGATCGTAGACTTTCAAAAGATTCCGTTAGACAAGATTGTGCGCTTTGGACAGCGGACCATGCTAGACCAACCACTTTTTTCTGTGAGTTGGATACTGGGCAGATTCTGTAACTACAACTGTTCCTACTGTTGGCCCTATGCTCACAGTGATAGGATGGATTACCAATCATTTGAGGTTTACACCAACGTAATAGACAAAATCAAAAAACAAGCTCGCCAAAATGGCTTCAACGAATTTCATTGGAGCTTCAGCGGAGGGGAACCTACTGCTTACAAACAATTAACAAATTTGGTCAAACACCTGGACGAAACTGAAAGCACATATCAAAGCATACATATGACCACTAACTTAAGTCCAGGCTCAAAATGGTGGAATACTTGGTGCGCTAATACAGCATTGTTACAACGTAGAAGTATCACGGCCAGCTTTCACGACGAGTTTGCCAATGAGCAAGAGTTTGGCGATAAATGTTTACAATTACAGTATGAATTAGTACACGTAACTGTTAATCAAGTTATGGTTCCGGAAAAGTTTTTTGATTTATACGAACGTATGGCTCGACTGCATGCTCGAGGAATCAATGTAACACTTAAACCGCAAAGCGATCCTACTGCTAGTCGAGTGGTAGATGGGTATACGGAAGAAATGATTAGACTATTACAAACTGGGTTCCCTCAGACATCACAAGGTGAAGAAGTTTATCAAATTGCACTTTATGATCACACAGGACAAGAATATCTATTTGATCAAGCAGAACGTTTCAATGCGTTTGGGTTTAATAAATTTACCAATTGGACTTGTAATGCTGGCTATCAAAGTGTTATAATCAGAGGTAATGAAGTTAAACGAAGTTACAGTTGTAACGACGTGCCGCTAGGTACGCTAGATAGTTTTGAATTATTCAAGGAACCTAAGCTCTGTACTACAGCCACTTGTGTAAGTAGTGCAGATAGCAAAATACCAAAATGTATAAGTTAGAAGACATTAAAGATATACACTTAGAGATTACAAGCAAGTGCCAAGCACGGTGTCCAATGTGCCCACGGCGTATCAACGGCGGTGTAGTAAATCCGTTAATCACTCTAGATGAGATTGATTTAGAAAAATTCCAATCCTGGTTTTCAAAATCGTTTATACAACAGTTAGACAGTTTGTTCATGTGCGGTAATTTAGGTGATCCTGTTATTGCCAAAGAGTGTTTAGAAATATTTCAATATCTTAGAAAAGTGAACCCTTCATTACAATTATCAATGCATACAAACGGTAGCGCAAGAGATAAAGAATGGTGGCAACGATTAGCACAAGCTGATGTACGAACTGTGTTTGGTATAGACGGACTAGCAGATACACATTCTTTGTATCGTATTAACACCGACTTTAATAAGATAATTGACAATGCCACTGCGTTTGTACAAGCAGGCGGATACGCTGAGTGGCACATGTTAGTGTTCAAACACAATGAACACCAAATTGAAGAATGTAAAAAAATAAGTAAAACTATCGGCTTTAGGCAATTTCAAATCAAATATACCACTAGGTTTGAAAAGGGTAAGTTCAATGTACTCGACGATGTAGGAAAAACTACACACATCTTATACCCTACTCAAAAGAGTAAAGATATGATGAGTAAGGTGACTGGTTACATCACTGATGTTAAACCAGTGATAAAATGCAAAGCGCAAAAGAATAAGAATTTTTATGTGTCGTCCTGCGGGAAGATTAGCCCGTGCTGTTGGCTAGACTTTGATTGGATCTTACCTAAACAAGATACACGAATTGACTACATGGACAAGATCGGTGTGTTACCCGATTTAAATAGCCACTCTCTAAGTGAGATTTTTTACAGTGGCTATTTTGATAAGATAGCAGAAACTTGGAACAATGATCCGCTAATGGAATGTTCTAAGCAATGCGGCAATTTTGATAAACTAGGATCTCAGTTTGAAAATTGATCTAGAACATTTACATTACTGGATGCAGGCTATACGTCAAAGTCCAGATCCCATGCGAACCATGGATGCATTTTGGAGCGGCCAATTTCATAGTAAAGAATGGTTGATTACAAATTTGCAGAAGCATGTGAATAAATTTGTCACTGTAGACATCTACGGAGGCTGGGTTGGGGTGTTAGCCAGTATGTTATTCCAGAGTGACGTGCCTGTTATCAGTATTCGTAGCATTGACATAGATCCCCAATGTGAACCTATTGCTGTTAATATCAATAAGATTGAAGAGATGGTTGGAAAGTTTCGTGCAGTTACCGCAGATATGTGTAGTATCCGCAGTGATGCAGATGTTATTATTAACACCAGTTGCGAACATATCACGCAAGATCAATACGACTTATGGTTATCAGGAATGCCTCATGACAGTTTATTTGTTTTACAGAGTAATAATTATAGTATTTCAGAACATGTTCGCACCGCACAGTCATTAGAAGAATTTAAAACACAATGCGGCATTAATATCACATGGGCTGAATCATTAGAACTTCCGTTGTATACACGGTATATGATCATAGGCAAAAAATAGTGTACACCTTAACAGATGAGAACAGTGCATTTAGAAGTTACGAAAGCACATGGACACGAAGTCCGCTTGAAAATCGTTCGAAACAGTATGGCGAAATAAACCGATCCAATGAACAATTACATTGAGAGTGTATGAGAAATAAGATAAAACAGTGGCAAGACAAAATTGAAGTAGTATCAGGAAGCAAGACTTTCTGTGTGTTGCCATGGATACACTTTGCCACACGGCCTAACGGCGACATGCGATTATGCTGTTCTGCCAATGCCAGCGGCGCAGGCGAAAATCATACAGTGGGCCTGGTAAAAAACGAACGGGGTCAGCCAGCAAACTTTGGCCGTGAAACTCCTATGAGTGCCTGGAACAACGAGTATATGAAAGATGTGCGATTAACAATGCTAGAAGGAAAGATTCCAGCTAGCTGCAGCAAGTGCATTGCTGAAGAGTCACGCGGTGTTGCCAGCAAACGCATTTGGGAAACGGGTTCGTGGATAGAAGATGGGATTGACGTTGAAGAGCTTATCAAGCAAACAGAAGAAGATGGGACTGTTCCTGAACGTCTTGTTTATTTAGATTTACGCTTAGGTCATACATGTAACCTCAAGTGTATTATGTGTAGTCCTCATGACAGTAGCCAGTGGGCAGCGGATCATAAAAAGATATATCCATTATTTCAGGCAAAAGAACTTAAAGAACAAATGTCTTGGAATCGGAAAGATTTCAATAACTTCTGGCATGAGAATCCAGATTTCTGGAAAGAGATGTACGCACAGATTCCTAATCTCAAGCAAGTTTATTTTGCAGGCGGTGAACCGTTAATGATTCGCGAGCACAGATGGTTCCTTGAAGAAATTATTCGTCAAGGATATGCAGACAAAATACTCATACGTTATAATACAAATGGATTATTGATTGATGACGAAATTATTGAACTGTGGAAAAAATTCAAAAAAGTCAAGGTTGGTTTCAGCATAGACGCTGTCGATGAGCGCAATTATTATATACGATATCCTAGTGACTGGAGCACTATAGTTCGTAATCTCCACAGATTAGATAGCACTCCTGACAACATCCAGGTAAGCATTGCCACAGCTATACAGATATTAAACATCAAGCATCTTGCAGAGTTTGCTAAATGGAAGATTCAACAGAACTTTAAGAAAATAAATTTAGAAAACACCGTTGGAGGAATACAAGCAGGTGGTGGTATCTTTAACATGCATTTGTTATACATTCCAACGTTCTTAAGCATTCGGTTACTGCCCTCTGAAGATAAGGCAGAAGTGCGGAGAAGTTTTGCAGAACTCGCTGACTGGTTGTATTCTAACTACAGACAAGACGAAGACTTCTGGAAGCATAATCCCTACGGATGGAACCGTTGGCAGGCAGTACTAGACTTCATGGACGCTGAAGACCATACTGCACAGTTGCCTGCTTTTGTTGAGTATATTGAAAAGATGGAGGCTATCCGAGGAACAGATTTTCAAGCTACTTTTCCTGAATTAGCTCACCTAAGTAAACAAACATGCTAACACAAGTTATCGAAGGTAGGCCCTCTGAAATTCTTACTATAGAACTAATGCTAGGAAATCTATGTAACTACAAATGTTCCTATTGTTTTCCTGGTAGTAACGAGGGTGATCATCCTTGGGCTGACACTGATACTCTTATTAAGAATATTACCCATCTATTTGAAACGTATAAACAACATGGCAAGCATAAGTTTGAGTTATACTTATTAGGAGGCGAGCCAACATTATGGAAAGACTTGCCTAAATTTTGCTCGTTTTTAAAAAATAATTATGACGTAGTTATAAGATTATCTACCAACGGATACAAGAAAGCAGAATGGTGGAAATCAAATTCTAAATTGTTTGATGCTGTCGAAATATCAGTTCATCACGAATATGCAAATGCCGATCATATAGTAAGTATATGCGATACTTTATACAACGAAAAAACAAATCTAGTCGCTAATGTGTTAATGGATCCTGTTTTTTTTGATAAGTGTATTTTAATTTTAGAACATATTAAGTCTAGTAAAAAAAGATGGCCCATAGTAGCTAAATGGGTACACTTCAATGGTAAGTCAAAATACACAAAACAACAAGCAGAGTATTTAGAAAAACCATTAAAGCGTTGGCCGAATTTGCTTTGGTGGTTTACACTCAAATATCATGCCCGTTATAGAACATGGGTCATTGAAGATCATAAGAAAAAAGAAGTTGCAGATAACTACTTGACTTTACAAGGCAAGAATTATTTTAAAGGCTGGAATTGTAATCTCGGAGTCGACCATTTACACATATCAATGACAGGCCGTATATCGGGTAACTGCGGACAACTGTTGTATGGTAAAACTTTTTATTATAATTTATATCAGAATAGCTTTGCTCAAAACTTTAATCCTACTATAAATTCTGTGATATGTACAAAGGATATATGTAGTTGCGGTTTTGAAACAAATATTAGTAAAGTTATACCGATAAAGGTAATTGACTAACATCATGCCATAACTGTTTAAAGTCATTTATATTCCTTGCCTTAGGAACACACATGCCACAACCGCATCTTTGATTAGGACATACAATAGGTGCTATTGTTGTTTGTGATAGCATAGCACTTACATTATCGAGTATCAACTGTGTATTAGACAAAGTTCCGATTGGTCCTTTACCAGTATGCGTGGCCTGACAAGTTTGATGATGAAATATATCTCCGCCGTGTTGGTCTATGTGCAAGAAATACCAATTCACAGTGCAGTACCAATCTTTAAACCAATTATTAACTAGTTTGACTTCCTGCCATTCGCCATTGACTTTCCCCTGTGTGCATCGTCCGCCACAGCATGCTCTGCCTAGATTAGTGCCTTCAGATGATGCGTTTGCTTTATATGACTGTCCCATCCAGGCATAAAACCAGTCTTGTTGTTCTTCAGTATACTCGTGGCTTGTGCGTCTGTTAGTGCCGTCTGCATCTACGAACCAACCTTTACGTGTCTGAACTCCATCGCCAATAGGAACAGGATTTACCTTGATTCCTTTTTCTTTCAACATGTCGCATATCAATATCGCCTGCTCAAAATGTTCGCAGTGTAACATCACATTGACTTGTAAGCTCATGCCTTTTGAATGTAGTTCAAGAATATTTTCAATTGTACGTTCGTTAAGAGAATCTTCAGCATGCCAACTAACAGTAGCATGAGAAAAATTATCTAATATCCGTTGGGTAAATTTAGAACCCCAGGTGCCGTTGGTAGTGAGACCTAATCTAAATTTCTTTGTTTTTTTAATATAATCGAGTAATGGCCAAAAGTTAGGATTAATTGTAGGTTCCCCACCAGTGAAATCTATATTAGTCATGGTCTGATCAACACGTTTGCTATTATATAAATCTGCATATTGATTTACAAAATCAAATGTTTTCTTTAATTCTTCTAATTCAGGTAATTTGCTGTAATTGTCATGCCTAGTACTTTCACAGTAGGTGCAATCTAAATTGCATCTTCGGACGATATCCCAAGTGACCATTAATGGTTCGGGTCGCATAAGTTTAATTGCAGTGGTTTGTATCATATTTGGTTAATGGTATATCTGCTGCACAGGTACAGAAATCACGATCGCAGGTAATTGGAGCAGTCGGGGCAACAAACGTACTGGTATAGATGTTGCCGATACTGCCTCCTACTCGACAGGTAGCACGGTAAACTTCTCCGTCCCAGTTAATCATTAGGCTTTCGAGGCCGGCATTACAAGACCACCCGTTAAATTGATTTAGATTATTTTTGATAATATCGTTGGCGTGAATGATCTTTTCTTCATCGACCCTACAATTAGGTTTTGCAGTGGCGTCATGTTTTAAAATCCATTCAAGATCATTTCCGTCATATTTGAGATCATCAAATACATTATGGTCACCTTCGGTCCAGCGTATTCTACGGATAGCATATTTGATACCAATTTCATCAAACTTTTTCACAACTAGTTTTACGTGATGAACATATTTGTGATGAGCCATGATATTAACAAAGAAATCTCTTTCTGTGCTGTTGTAGAATTTCAAAATAGTATCAAACACTCGATTCCAATCTTGCTCAAAGTGTAGACTAAAAACAAGATGATTAAAAAATATCTCGTTATCCAAATACCATCGATAACCTCTGGTTCCGTTTGTAGTTAAGTTGACCCAGAATATATCTTTACGTTTAAAATACTCGAGAAGGGCTTCAATATCAGGATGAACACAGGGCTCGCCGCCTGTTAGACTGATGCGCAAAGGCTTACCTAGCTCGCATAGTTTGTCTACAGTTGCTTCTAGAATATTGATATCTGTATGTGGACTAAAATTGTCGTGTATGATAGATGGGCAATAGCTACAATCGTAGTTACAGCGTTTACCTAAGTTCCATTCTACTTTAAGTTGATCTTGATGCGGCCATACTGAAGTTATTTTATACATATGGTGTAAACTCTGGAATAACCCGTAGCAAGTTTTGTCCCCGTGTACTATCGAGGTTCCTATTAAATTCTACAAAGTCCGGCCATAAATTATTCATATCCTTGGCCTGAAGGTAATTGATATTATCTTGTATTTGTTGATGTGTGACTTTTCCTAGTAACGGATTCTTTTTAATCGCATCCCATGTATCTACTTGTGATTTTACTGCTAGTAATTTTGTAATAGCTAGGGCCTTTAAATCGTTAGGCAATACCTGTGCTGACAAGCAGTTGGGGTAACTTACGCGATGACTGTAAAAAACAATGCCCATAGTGTTAATAAAATAATCAATACATTCTGCGGCTTGCAGTATGTTACCAGCCTGGGCTGTAAATGCTCCAACAACTCTACTAACATTTGGTATCTTTTGTATTTCTCTAATGTTAGCCTCCACTTGACCAAAATCACCGTTGCCGCGAATGTAATTGTAAACATCATGGATGCCGTCAATGCTGACATTAACGGCAACACTTCTAAAATGTGGCCAATAGTCATGTATAGTCCTTCCTTGGCTAATACCAAGTGTTGTGCCATTAGTGGCATACTTGATTTCAATGTTCTTTCCATAAGGTTTTAACATATCAAGTATCTTGTAATGCTGTGGATCCATTAAGGGTTCTCCTCCAGCAAACTCCACACGTTTAAAATGCGGTATTAGTTTTTCAAAACTGTTCCACCAATTATCTGCGTCATCAAACGGACCTATATATTGGCCTGGTTTCTTTACCAGTCTTTCTACAGTCGGCACAAGATAGTTATTTTCTTTTTTATAAAAAGGAACAACCTTGTTCCAATCTTGCCAACTAGTGCTGTCAAGCGGATTGCACATGCGACATTTTAAATTACACAGATTATTAAGTTTGATTTCCATGGTAGGAAATCTAAAAGGCATTGTCATTTCCGGATGCAGATCTTTCAACGGTGATGAATATAGATTAATACGCGACTCTGGAATTACACCATTTATATGACGCTGGCGCAGACTTTCGACTCCTTGATCTTCTAAATCAAAACAAGGTTTACATTCAGCAGGTCTTTCACCGGAAAGCACCTGACCACGTATCCTGCGCATAGTATCGTTATTCCAGATAGTCTCTAGAGAGTTTTTTTGTATCCAACCGATAGGTTGGCTACGACAGCATACTTTCACAGCGCCATCTTCTCGAGTTGCTAACCCTGTAAAAGGGTGCAGACAGAATGTTTTACTGTTGTTTGATAATATCATATAATTGTTGAGCGGTCGCTACGTTTGATTTTATACCGGGATGCCCATCAGGAACTTTATCAATTTTATAAAATCCATGTGTATATAAATTGTTTATTTTAATTTCATTTATTCGATGGGTCTCAATTTCTGTTATATCTTGTGGATAATGAATATATTTTAATTTTCTTGATGTTAAAAATAAATCAGCATGATGTATGCACATCCAAGTTTTTATTATATAGTCTTTGATGTTTACTTTTTCTTCCCATGATTTATTTGTTTCTTTTTTCCAAAATCCTAATCTAGTTCTCATAAATGTAATCGGTGTCCATTTATCAAACACTATATCTCTGACAGGATGGGTCCACATAATAATTACAGTATCGTCTTCTTTAAAATCAAATGTTAAAATATTATACAATATTTCGGTGTTACTAGATCCAGGGTACCCCATATTAACTAATTCTAATCCCAAGTTTTGACTTAGTAGGGACGCCCATCCTAGCTTACTTGGAGAAGATGGTTGATCGATAATTGGTATTCTTTTAACATCTGGCAACCCTTCCCCATATGTGTAGGAACAACCAAAAGTTATTAATCTACTCATATGATATCTTCTGTTAGGAGTCGCATACAAAAAATGTTTTACTTTGATTGTTCAATTGCCCATTCTCTTTCTTTGCACCAAAAACATTTTCCACACACAGGAACATATTGTCCTGGGGTATATGTGGTATAATCTATATCTTTAAATTCGCCTTCGCAACTACGAGTCAAATTTAACAAGTCTTTAATATCGTGCTCGTAGTATTGTTTGATGATCCAATCTTTCTTAGTATACACGAACGGATGACAAATATCAATACCATTGTGTATAAAGTGAGGAAGTATATGTCCAACATCTCGATCGGCCAATGAGCCTTCTATCTTGATGTCTGGATTTTTATTAATTCCGCCATATACTGCATTTAATTTATGTTTGTGTGCAATATATTCGTTATGTGATCGTAGTATGATTTGATTACCACTTTTTAGTTTGCCATACTCATCTACAATAGTTGGACCTTTGTCACTCCATTCTAATTCTGACGGTATTAAATTTCTATGCAGGTAAAAGTTGTTTTTAAAACGTGATTTAAACCAATCGATAACATTATCAGCCACATGCTCTTGCCATGGCCGCGTTTTCCAAAGTCTAATTTGATTTGTAAAGTGTATATCTGCATTGGTATTTGAACATATTAAATATGCAAGTAATGCGCTATCGGCGCCACCGCTTATACTAATGCCAATTCTTTCCCAATTATGTTTTAAATACAGTTCCATGATATATTTAAGCTAGATATAGTAGCACATAAATATTTCATGATTACTAAACAACTGTGGCAATGTCCGCCTGGGCTAATTGACCAAGCACTTAAAGAATTTCCTATTGTAGAAACTACAGTGCTTAATGAGCCAACAGGCAACTTCTTCTACGATAAATGGAAGATCAAAGACTTTTTTAAAGACACAGTTTGGCAACAAGTGTTAGATACCTTACCTTATACTATTGGACAAGCTCGCATCATTAAAATAGATCCGGGAGAAAGTTATATGGCTCATGCTGATATAGACAATCGCTGGCATTTAAATTTGACAGGCGAACAATCATATCTGATTGATTTAGATAATAAATTTATGCACGAATGCGTAAGAGATCATCACTGGGCATATATGGATGCTAGCAGATTACATGCGGCAACTAACTACGGATCGATTCCTCGACTACAACTGGTAATCCGCGAACTATTAGTAAGCAGTAGTAATACTAACATGATCAGTATTACAATTGCCCCTGCATATACGCAAAGCGATTTTAGATACAAGTTTGACAATGTATTAAGTCCTTTTTTAAATCGTGTAAATCAAACAGGTAAACTTGCAAACTTTAATCACAATCTCAGCAGTTCAAATTTCAAACTGGCAACAGATATGTTAGACGAATTTAAAGAGTTGATTACTCAAGATTTTCAAGTTACTTATGATTAGCACAAGCAACTGGCAACCATTTTTTAAATACGGTGACAACGGAGATCTATCCCTAGCACAACAAACTTATGAGCCGTTAATTAGTCCGGATCGTACAATGTTCTGTGCTAACTACGATTGGCAAAACAAATACCAACGCACATATGAAGACAGAGAATTGTACACTGCTGAAGTATGTGACTGGTTCTTTCAAAACGAATTATATCATTTAACAAAGTTTAAAGGGAAGTCTTATGCGCCTAACATTGTTGACATTGACTATATAAACAAAAAGATATTTTTTGAATGGAACGGATATACGTTTAATGAAATGCTACACCATGGCGAATCTGTAGAGTGGGAGGATCAATTAAAATATATAATGCTAGACTTACATAAAGAAGGCATATATAAACTTACCATGTATCCGCATTGTCATTTTTTAGATACCAACGGAGTTATGAAGACTATTGACTGGTATGGATGTGTTGCTGTACGTCATCCGTTTATACAGGACAAGTACATGAATGCCATAGTTCATGAAACTGCTAGATTTAGATTAGACGAAACAGGCGGCCCTATTAATAATCTTTTAAATTTAGAAACTATGTTCAAACGTAGTTTAAGTACACACGTACTATGGCGTGATAAAAATATGTATTACATTTACAAGGAAATATTTACTAATGAGTGATAAAAAAATGAACATTGGATTTTATGGGCATAGTATGGCCCAAGGAGCACGTCAACAGGAATTTTCTTATATTACAAAGATAAGAGATCACTTTGATGCTAATATAGTCAACTATGGCGTTGCACAAGGATCCGAAGAACGTGTTCTCTTTGATTTAAAGAAAACAAAAAAATTAGATCTAGCTATTATTTTACATTCTGCTCCTGATTACTATTTTGTGCCTTCCCAAGGTAGAGATTTTTGTACTTTAGATAGAGATAATCTAATAGAAAAGGTACCGAGTGGCAGAGCCAAAGAATGGTTCAAATTAAATGGGTTTGAATATGTTCCAGAAGAAATGTGTGATTTCTGGGAGAAAATTCCTAACATGGCAGCCTATGAAGTTTTAAAATTTTTTGATATAGCACCAGATTTTTGGGAAGAAACTGTAGCCGACCACAATACTAATAGTGCTAAAGCAAAGAACAAAAATGCATTCGATGAATGGGCTAACGGCAATCCGGAAGCAGTGAGAACGCTAATGAAAGAAAACAAAAAACTTTCACATGAAGTAGAAAGATTTTTAGGTTTATTCGATGCACTTGAAATGATGAAGAAATATCTTAATCACCATGATCTACAAATGAATAGATATTACGGGGCATTAATACAAATAGATCAATATCTAAAATTTAAAAACATACCAGTCGTGCATTGTTTGGGAAAAGACTATTGGTATCCAAAATGGTTTAAATTTGAAACAGGAGTATGTGATAGTGAAATTTATAAACTACGGCATGAAGTTACAGGTTATTATGCCTATGCAGTAGATTCTGAAAATACTATGAACGAAGAAGGCAATCAAATAGCGTTTGATATGATCATGCCATTAATAAAAAAGGCTATGCAAAAAGTTGGTAAGTAATTGTAACGGGCGCAGGAGTTCTGAAAGATGATTCCGGCACAGGGAGGGTTGGCAGAGTGGTTTATTGCACCGTGTCTTATACGGCAAACGTGAAAAACGTTTCGGAGGTATAAATCCTCCACCTCCCGCCAATAAAGGATATAGAATGGCAAAGTTAGTTGCAAGCACCATAGGTAAAATTGACTGGGACTCTATAGTTCAAATATGCAGAGATTCTACTGACGGAGACTTTAATTCTGTAGGTACAGTCGTTGACCGTTCAGAATCTAGCTGGACTGAAAATCCTGAGTTATTAGGATCATACCGAGATGTAATAAAAATATGGCAAGATGCAAAATATAATCTGTCATTGATAGAATGGTATGATTATTATCCAGGAAAACATTTTGATATTGAAGTACAAAACAAATTTGCTGACATAGTCAATGCTGATCCACGCCGTGTGTTTGTTAGTGAACTCTGGCCAGGTAGATGTGTTCCTAAACACTGGGATGTTGAAGACCAAGAAAAGGAGTGGTTATCTGAAGGTGAATTAAAACGATGGGTGGTATTTATAGATAAACCTCAATTTGGTCATGTATTCTTATTTGATAATCAAGATGCATTTTATAATATACCACAACATCAAGTATGGGAGTGGGATCACTATAGAAACTGGCATGCCGGTACAAACTGCGGATCAGAACCGTATTACTTGTTTCATTTTTTAGGAAAGCCAAGATGATTGAATATATCAGTAATTGTTCGGCACAAATTGATTGGGATGAAATTATTCAACAATGTGCAAACACACAACCTGAATATATTGGTCCTAAACATAAGAAAGGTGATACGATTCCGGGATTAGATGAAGTTGTAAATCTATGGGAGCATGCAGGATATACGAATGTAACTGATGGCGGAACTGTAAGTTGGGGAATGTATATGCCAGGTAAGCAGTTTGACGAACGCAGTGTTCAAACATTCTGTGACATATTTGGAATTGATAACTACCACACTGCCTGGATAAGCAAGATTGATGTAGGATGTTTTGCTCCTATACACTGGGACGTTAATGACCACGAAGAAGAACTTGCAAAGTTACCACCTAAGGTTAGGTACCACTGCCATATAGGAAAGCCAAAGTTTGGACATGTCTTTATAGTAGAGAATCAATGCTTTTATAATAAAGCACAGGGTGATACATTTAGATGGCAAGACAGACGGTACTGGCATGCTGGTTCAAACTGCGGATTAGAACCTAAATATATTTTTAACTTATGGTAACTATGAAAGTTTGTATTACAGGAACAACACGCGGCATTGGTAATGTATTATCTAAACACTTTCAAAAATCAGGGTGGAAGGTTGTAGAGCTCAATCGCGGAGATGAAATTATAAAGTCGGGTGTAGGTTGTGATTTGTTTATTAACAACGCTTACATTAATGGACACCAGATAGATATCTTCAACCAACTGTACGCTAGCGTTGCTAAGATGGTTGTAATGGGTAGCATTGCTTCTGATTATCCAGATCCTAATATGCTAGGTTATAGTCAACACAAGAAAGAACTAAAAGAACGTGTTCTAGAAGTCGCCAATAGCTCTATGAATAAAGCAGATATCTTGTTATTACAATTAACAGGCGACAGTTATAACGACTATAATCTTATAATCCGCACCATAGATTTTTGGTTAGAGTATCCTAAGATAACATGTGTATCATTTATACCGGGGAAGTCAAACTAATGGAAAAGAAAAAAATTATTATTACGGGGCATACTAATGGCATTGGCAAATCTATATACAATACTTTTAAAGAAGGTAGTTGTAGGGAAATTCTAGGCATGAGTCGTAGCAACGGATACGATATAGATAAAGACTTTAACAAAATTGTAGAAGAAGCCACCGGAGCTGAAATCTTTATCAATAATGCGTATAGAGATGGACAGCAATTAAAATTATTACAGGCTCTTAAAAATAAAGTTGATATGATGGTAGTAATGGGTAGCGTCAGTAGGTTCTATCCTGAGATTATCCCAACACAATATGTTTATGATAAACAAGCATTGGCAGAAGAATGTAGAAAAATTAGTCTTGATCCAACTGGCATACCGTTGTTACATTTGGACTTAAGTTTTATTGAAGGAACAACTGTTGATGAAAATATCCCCACTGCTTTTGTAAGCGACTTCAATATCACACATAAAGAGATATTAGAAACTATCGTATTTTGGACACAGCATCCTAATATAAGACAGGTCGAGTTTACATGGAAGTTGACTCCTCATGTAATGAACGAGTTAAAGCGGGTCAATCCTAACTTAGACCCAACGAGAATTACAATTTAAGTTTTCTAGAAATTGATGTGGGTTTAACTTCCACACAGTTTGATTAGTTCCTCTATAGTGCATCTCTTTTACTTTTGTAAATTCTCCTTGACGTTCTAACAATGGAAAGTAAATATTATGCACTTTGCGTTGGCTTCCGCCGTCTAGTTGATTGCTGGTAGCATACATGTTGCTGTTAATGCCACACCATTCAATCATTTTAGGAACATAAAACTGACAAGTGGTATTTTGATGTTGCTGAATATAACGACGCCCCGTTCCTAGTCCTTTGCCGTTGTTTGGGACAACACCATCTAATACACAGGTTCGTGTTAGTATCCTATATGCATTAGAGCCCATTTCTGGAAATGTATGTGCTGCCACACTGCCTATAGCTTTGTTGTCTTTGTAAAGTATCCAGACTTGGGCACGGTCTTCGTTACGGAAACAATCGACCATAACTTGTTGACTGGCATTATTAATGTGGCCTCTACGTGCTGCCTCTGAATAAAACGCTGTCAAGTCTAACTCTCTATGCCACTCTACTATCTCATACATAAATTTGTTTTGCCTTTTCCATGACATCTTCATTAAAGTTATTCTTAAAACTATCAAATGCAAGTAATTGTAAATCTCTAAACGACTGCGGAACGTCTAGTTGCATTCCTGCTGCTGCTAGCTTTGGAATTAAATCTGCTTGTCTATCAGTACTAATATGGCTTAACACATCGTTGATGCTGATTTCCTTATCACGATCTGAATATGTAAAAAAATAATTCATACTTTTTAATTTTCCATCTACTACAAAATAACTAGATGGATGGAGACTATATTTGTACAAGCCCAGCTTCTTGTGCGCCTTAAAGATTTCAAGAATCTGTAGATCCCAATCCGGAACAATGTTGCTGTAATCAGTACCGACACACCCTGCAAGCTCCCACATGTCAGGCCCGTCTATGTCAAAGTATAGTTTATGATTGGTAAAATCGATATGTGTGATATTGGGTACTAACTCGGGGTATGCGTTACGCATCTGGGTGATATAATTTACTTCACGCAACCATTTCTCTTCCATCAAATCGGTATCAACTATTTGATTATGGCCTGCATGATATTCAGTGTCATTATAATACCATTGACAAAAAGTTTTCTTATCTTTGCTGATGAGACTGGTATAAATCAGATTGTTCCTACACAACCCCTTTCCAGGCACATTATTGTAATAGTATTCAAAGTTAGTGTTCATGCGAATACTTATCGGATAAGTATTGACATGATTAGAGGAATTGGCGGAAAGCCCTATATTGATTTAGATCCATACTTGCCGGTGAGCAAGTTTGTAAACTTGCACTCCAAAATATGCAGGGGATTTGCCTTAGCCAGAGATTACGCAAAAGAAGGTACCTGGATGTCCCCAGGATTTGATTGGAAGGATTCTAGTTATATCATGAACTGGAAACCAATATACCAAGCATGGGATGAATATCAAGCACTGCCAAATGATCATCCTATAAAGATAGAAGGTAATAAAATATTACCTACAAACTTTGGTGATTACAAGCAGCGCAATACGTTTACTCGATATCTCAAAGCAGCCATGGGTGCCAACGATCCTTACATTTATTATTTCCTATGGAATGAAGGTAACTGGAATGAGCGTAATGCTGAACGTCAAAAAACTGAAGAGTCAAAATTCTTTCCAGAAGTCGTAGAATGGGTCGAGCGGTTACAAGCTGATGGCATAATAGATCGAATTGGCCGAGTGATTTTTTTTCATTGCGATCATAATGGTAGAGCATTTGAACACAGAGATTTAGATGCAAATAACGGTGTGCATGACGACAAACAATACAGTCCTCACAAAAATGAATTCATACACATACGCTATCGTACAAAAAGAGGATTCTATATCTGGGGCCCCGAATCAGAAAACAAATATTATTTAAATTGTCATGCAGGATTTTGGAATGACCAAGACTGGCATGGCGGAGAAGAATCAAAAGAAATAGAATACGGACTACGTATTGATTGTAAATTTACAGATGACTTTAGGAAAAAAATAGGAATATACGGATTGGAGCATTATTAATGAAATTAGTAGTACATTGCGAGATGCCAAGAATTGTCACTTACGAAGAAGTATTGACAGATGAGTTTTGTGCAGATATTATCAAACGTTTTTCAGAAACAGGAATGAATCCAAATGCTGGATACGAGTCAGCACAACAATCAGATGGACAAGTGCATCCGGGCATCGAACAACGTAGTATAAGTTGGGATACTCCGCATGAAATTCGTATGCAGTTTTGGAAGAAGATTGAAGAAGTTGCAGAAATTCCTGTAGGCTGGATTGAAGCCGGCGATATTTATCGATACGATGCTAGTCAGTTTTTTGCATTGCATGTAGACTATCCACTTAATCCTGATAGAATAAACTATTATAAGAATGGGGGTGATAGGAGATTTACTGCAATTTTCTATCTAAATGATGGATACGAAGGCGGAGATTTAGATTTCCCTGAACTAGGATTTACTATCAAATGCAAAAAACGTTCTATGACATTGCTTGAATACGACTATGAAGACGAAGCAATAAATGCATCAAGCATACACGAATCCACACCTCTCACTAGTGGCGAAAAATGGATATGCGCAAACTTTATTTCAAATGGTAAGGTTCCTAAATAATGGACACAAATCTTTTTCAGTCAGCAACTTAACTATCTTAAGACCATATGAAATATCTAGGTAATTTTAATTTTGTACAGGATAGTTGGATTGAGGAAATTTTTACCAAAGAGGGACAAGCTCGCCCTCGAGATTGGCCACCGGCATTTGCAGTCGAAAGTGAGGAATACATACGAGCTAATCAAGCAGGTTATGATTTAACCCAGATTCTCTGGTGGGTATATGAACAGCAAGATGTAAGTTTTGATATTGTTCTGCCGTGGTCCACAAACAAATATCATTGGTGGATCACAAAACTATATCCTGGACAATACATGCCGATGCATACAGATCCTCATACTCACGAATGTCCTTGTAAACGTTACTGGATGCCATTGCAAGATTATCATCCAGGGCATATCTTTATATACGAAAATCAGTTAGTAAAAGATTATAAGAAAGGTGACGTATATTCTTATATTAGCTCGCAAGACATGCATGGTGCTGCTAACATAGGACACATTCCAAGATTAATTTTACAGGTTACAGAATACATATGAAAATTGGTTTTTTTGGCGACAGCTTTAGTGCTGAAAATCCTCCAAAGATTTTTTACAAATACCGCACATACATTTCTCTTTTAGAACAAGAATATAAAACAAACATACCTATATATAGTAAAGGTGGTTCTTCTCATTGGGACCTTATTATAAATCAATTTTTGCCAAATATTGATAATTTACCCGACATTTGTATATTTACATGGCCTGATGAAAATAGATTTTTTCATAGAACAGTAAGAGGTATTAGAAGAAAAGAAGCGTTAATTTATTCACAGGAACAATATAAGCTTTTTAAAATATCTTATAGCTTTGGATTACATAAAAATACATGGAAAGCCGCAGAAATGTTCTATCATTATTTGTTTGATGAAGAAAAAAATGAAATAGAATACAAATCTTCTTTGCATTATTTTGATAATGTAATTATTGATAAGTTAAAAGATAAAAAATTTATACATCTATGGTCCTTTAATCAAAAGCACAAATGGAAAAATAATATAGAATTAGATGAACCGTTGATAAAAATAGCTAGAAGAATGATACCTAACTATGACGGTGATAATGAGAATATTCTTGCACCAAATCATTTGCCAGGACAAGAATTAAACAGCTACGTATTTGAAAAGGTCAAAGGGCTCATTGATGAAATTAATCGATAATTTTTTGAATTGATTACACCCAATCTTGATTATAATGCCAAGTAGGTTTTTTCAAATAAGACAGTGTTGGATTCTCGACTATTGAAAATCCGCAGCCAGCAGTCATAGAAAAGTTTATTTTACTTTTTTTCAACTGACTTATTTTGTCTACAAAATTATTTTGTCTTTTCAACCTGTAGGACAACGGATAAAATACCGCTGTGCCTTCGTAGCAAAAAATGTTAGAAAGATTTATAAATGTATTTTCGGCATCATACTCAATATTTTCTAATAACTTATCATCAATCAATAAATCTGTATACACAAACTTGTATGAAATTCCGTCCTTTCGAGGACATGCTTTTTCCCAGTAGTCTAGCGATCGTTGATTATAATCATAAAATATAACAGTGCCTTTATCTATAAGATCAAGATATAATGTTCCGCTGGCCGGTATTATTATTTGATCATAGGTATCACGTATATTATTACTCAATTCAGTGTTCTGATAATGAATATATTCATTAGCACAAAAGTTTTGACGCAAGTATAACCAAGCTATCTTTTCTTCGAAATCTTGTTTCGATTCTGGATAATAATGTTTTTTATTATTTCTGATGGAGTCATCAAACACAACGAATGATTTAGATAGTTTTAACCCCTTGGAAATAATGTTCCAGCCGTGGCATTTATGATTATATTTTTTAAATGTTTCGCCGGGTTTGATCCAAATTGGAGTGTAATCGTCATGTATATTTTCTAAGGATCTAACTGGAGACCGCTGGTGGTGTTGGGATCCTGGGGATGTAACACCGATGCATGGGTAATCTAAATCGGCATAGTCTTTTAGATTTATAACATAACATTGATGATGAAGTTCATAATAGGCATCCTTGCGATCTAAAAAGTGTCCTGCAATAAAGAAATCTTTTTGAATCAGTTTTTCTAGTTCGTTGAAAAAATTCAATCCATTTATATATTCTGTTCCAGGACTCATCACAACAGCGTAGTTATATTTTAAATCTGTTACATGTTTCAGTAAGATATCTTCGTCGTAGCCTACAAAAACATCATATCCTTTGATATATAGATTTGAAACAGTAAAGTCTGCTAGATTTTTAATAATTTCTTTTATCCAACTAGTTTTGTAGGTGTCGATATCGTCTACTATACAAAATACTAGATTATTTTTAGACAGGGGATTGCGGTATTCGACAATATTCATGGTGCTTTTTTATATGTCTATCGATGATTTAGTAATTACAGTGTGTTCACGTTTTTTAAAGTGTAAAGGCAACACTTGTTCTTCGACTTTTTTAATAGGTGTAACCACATTGGGACACATTGCACATTCGTTTATATGGCAGTAATGCGTATCGCCAAAGTGATTTATCTGTTGTTGATCTAAGTTTTCTAAGTCAACAGGTTGATAATTTAGATAAGGCTGCCATATAGGATCGTCTACACAATTATGTGTATCTAAAAAATTCCTCAATGTTCCTAGTGCCGCACATTTATAAATTTTTTTGTCATATAAAAAAGCACAGAACACACTAGGACAACTGTTCCAATATGAACCTTCTGGATCATTGCTTTCGAACGGTTTGGGCTTGCCGGATTCATCAAATTTTTGAATAG
>Ga0247834_1003854_pt1 | contig 19750 bp, 17 predicted proteins | sample LaCruzMarch2015__8_FD_187118 | JGI IMG/M metagenome (GOLD analysis project Ga0247834, IMG submission 187118) | Freshwater microbial communities from meromictic Lake La Cruz, Castile-La Mancha, Spain - LaCruzMarch2015_12m | ecosystem: Environmental > Aquatic > Freshwater > Lake | place: Spain...
GCCGCTGCAATAATTTCTGCAGCTGATACGGAATTCTTGTTTTGCAGTACAACCAAAGGAAGTTTATTCAAAACATCGGGACCTGTAGAACAAAGCTTAGAAAAACTATCTTTCTTTTGCATTTCAATGACAACATCACCATCTAAAAATTGACTAGCTATTCCAATTCCTGCATCAAAACTACCTCCTGGGCAATCACGCAAATCAAGAATTAACCCAGACAATTTTTTATTAGTTTTAATTTTTTGCAAGTGCTCACGTACTTCATTTGCTGCTTCTTTGCTAATACAGCTAAATTTTAAGCAAGCAACATTTCCAAACCAAAGCAATTCTGCTGTTTGTGGCACAAAGTGGCCTGGTACAATTTCTTTTGTATGTTTTTTATTATTTCTTAAAAGTCCAACCTTATAAGATTTTTTCTCTTTTATCAGACCTAAAAAGTCATTTAATGCAATGCCTTTTAAAGATATAGAGTCAAAATCTGTTAAAATATCTCCAGCTATAATTTCAGTGTCGTGTGCTGCTGACTTCTCAAAAACTTTTTTCACTAATAGACCTTCTGCATGTTTTTCTAGATTCATTCCTAATTTGAGCTCTCCTCCATCAACATTCTCTATTAATATTCTTATTTCCTCTTCATTTAAGTAAGAACCATGCGAATCTGCACTTTGAATTAACCCCTTCAGCATTCCCTGACGAAGTGTTTCTTGAGAAGGTTTTTCCGGATATAGTTTATCAATGATGTCTAAAGTCTCATCTAAACTATTGTGCAGATCTTGATTTTGGCTTGAGCAGCCAATTAAGAACAAAAATAAAAAGGTACATAATTTCATAGCTGTACGAACTTGTGATAGGGACCTGCGTCCAGTATCACATCATCATACCACAATTGCAACTCAACTAAACATGGGTTTTCTTCAGCGCAAAAACCCAGAGGTTCCCCTTGTATTAGTTTGTCACCCTTATTGACAAGGCATTTACTTAGGCCTGTAACAACGTAAGTAAAGTGCTGCTGTTTGATAAAAATAACAATGCTTCCATCTAATAAACCAATTGTGGATATTGAACCGTTATCAGGACAAAGAACAATGGCCCCTGCAAGAGGGGCCCATATTGTTTTTAATGAATTTTCTCGAATCCCTGCAACTGGAGTGATCCAATTTAACAAGTGGTTTGGCTTATTACTTGCTGTGCCCACAGGTAATTTTTTAATGCAATTCTGAATCGAAGAAATTTCATTAATTTTTGATGTATCTGACCAATATTTTAGCCCGTGTGATTGAGAATTTTGCTCAAATAATTTTATGTGCAACACATTTAACGCTTCAAGTTGTTTGATTAATTTTTGAATTCGCTCAAAGTCACCACTGGCATATTTTTTTTGATATTCTTGTGCATACCTTGTGTACAAAGGCACAAGCTCTTTAGTTTTTAAAGTTAGAAATGTTTTTTTTCTAACGTAATTATGTACTGCTTTTTCAGAAGGTAGTAGGGCAGTGCCAAACCCAAGTTGGTAACGTTTTTGTGCAAGATAAATTGCCCCTAATTGCTGTTGAATGTGAAAAAACTCTTGGTCAGCGTTAGCTTTGTTGCCATTTGTTTGAGCGTACTGACTGTTCAAAATGACAAGCTGTTGTTGGATGTTATGCCATTTTTGCACTTGTTCAAGTACTTCTGTATGTACTTCACAGCGAAGCGAAAAAAAGCAAAAAAATATGAATAAGACTTTTAACATAGTAGTGAAATGCCCGTCATTTCTTTTGGTTGAGCAATCCCCATTATGCTTAAAACTGTTGGTGCAACATCAGCAAGAGAACCGGTATTTAAATGTTTAGCATTACCATTTATCAATACAAACGGTACAGGATTACAAGTATGTGCTGTATGAGGTGTTGAATGATCTTTTTCTCGCATGCATTCGACATTGCCATGATCGGCCGTTATTAAAAGGGTCCAATTATGTTCTATGGCTTTTTGCTCTAGAGTTTTCACGCAAGCATCAACACAGTCTACAGCCTTATAAATTGCATCAATAACACCAGTATGCCCCACCATATCAGTGTTGGCATAATTCACCACAATAAGACTAAGGTCGTTACGTTTCATTGCTTGGGTCACTGTTAACGTCACTTGGGCTGCTGACATTTCTGGTTGTAAATCATAAGTCGCAACACTGGGGGAAGAAATCATGCTTCGTTCTTCATATTGAAAAGGTTTTTCACGGCCACCATTTAAGAAAAAAGTGACATGAGCATATTTTTCAGTTTCTGCCACGCGTAGCTGCCTCAGCCCATGGCTTGCAACAATTTCACCAAGGCTTTGTTCAACAATATCTTTTGAGAATACAGACGGGATCAATAAATTAAGATCTTGTGCATATTCATTCATCGCTAAGGTTGGCCCAAAATCAATAGTTTTTCCACGGTCAAACTGACAAAAATCTTTAACTAAAAGACTACGTAAAATTTGTCGAACCCGATCTGACCTAAAGTTAATCATCCAAAGCCCATCACCATTTTGCATTCCGGCGTAGTTTTCACTAATTGTTGGAAGAATAAATTCGTCTGTAATGTCACTTTCATAAGAAGCATGAATAGCCTGCATAGCATTTAAAAATTTAGGCGCTTTTGCTTGCACTATTGCCTTATAAGCAAGTTCAATTCTTTCCCATCTATTATCACGGTCCATAGCAAAATAGCGTCCACCCAAAGTGCTTAAATGAATATTTGAATGTCCTTCAATTGCGCTTAAAAATTCACCTACATAGCTTGCTGCACTTTTAGGTGGCGTATCGCGCCCATCTAAAAATCCGTGCACGTGAACAGTAATTCCAGCATCACTTAAAAGCTTGGCGACTTCAATTATATGATTCATGTGTGAATGTACACCACCAGGAGATAGCAAAGCCATAAGGTGGCAAGGGCGTTGCGTTTTTTTAAGTTGCTCTATTGCATTTAGAACTTTTTCATTTGTTTTAAGTTCACCGCTAGATATGGCATGATCAATTTTTGGCAAGTCTTGCATCAACACGCGACCAAGACCTATGGTCATGTGCCCAACTTCACTATTTCCCATTTGCCCGTCAGGTAGGCCCACATAATGCTCTGAAGCTTGCAGTTGAGTGTTAGGATATTTTTGTAAAAGTGCTGGCCAATGGGTGGCCGCTTTAATGCCATTGTAGGCATCTTCCGGTCCAATTCCCCATCCATCAAGAATACATAACACAACTTTTTGATTCACTAAAAAATAGCCCGTAATTTTTCAATATCAGATAGCTTGATTTTAGCCTAATTTTTCCCTCTAATGCTAATGAATCAAACTTTTAACCGTGAGGAATTTATGAACACCATAATGATTCGACTACTTTCCGCTGTTAGCCTGGTCGTAGTAGCTATTTTAGGGGCTGATCTTTTAGCAGCAGAAACAACTAAAAAAGGCACTAAAGCTTCGAATCATGCAAAGAAGCATGAAGCAAAGCCAACAACACCAGTTGTGATTGCAGAAAAAAACATTAATGAAGTTGAAGCAATACTTGGAAAAGCAGTCATTGTTGATGCACGTGGTAGTGGTGAAGAAGCTATAAAAGGAGCAGTTTTCCTTGCAGCGAATGCTGACGATAAAGATATTCACGCCAAATTAAAAGATAAAACAGCTGAAATTCTTGTATATTGTGGAAGCGTAAGCTGTCCCGCAAGCATGACTTTAGCAGAACGTCTTATTGGATTGGGATACACTAACATTGCTCATTATGCGGGTGGTATAAAAGAGTGGACTGAAAATAACAAGCCTACTGATGATACTAAAGAAAAAACTAAATCATAAATTAGATTAAAGATACTTCAAAAGCAGCTGAATTCTCAGCTGCTTTTTTATAATGGAGAGTATGTATGAGCAACCCAATTGAAATGGAAAAAAGATTCCAAGAGTGGCAGCTTGAGTAACCTTCCAAAAATACAAACTGATGTTATTGTCATTGGCGCTGGTGCAGCTGGACTTATGGCAGCTGCAATTGCAGGTAAGCGTGGTCGGCGCGTTATGCTTATTGAGCACACGTCCAAAGTTGGTGAGAAAATTCGTATTTCTGGCGGTGGGCGCAGTAACTTTACCAACCTTTTTGCATCGCCTAAAAACTACATTTGCGCAAATAAGCATTTTGCAAAATCAGCGTTAGCCAGGTACACACAGTATGATTTTATAAACCTAGTTGAATCGTACAATATTGCATATCACGAAAAGACATTGGGGCAATTGTTTTGTGATGGATCATCCAAACAAATTGTTAACATGCTGTTGGACGAATGCCAGCAGGGCCAAGTTGATGTACGCCTTAATTGTACGGTTACAGCAATTGAAAAGCATGATCAATTTGTGCTTACAACCACCGAAGGCGTAATTCATGCAGCGTCTGTAATTATTGCAACTGGTGGATTATCAATCCCGCAAATTGGTGCTTCTGATTTTGGCTACCAAATAGCGCGACAATTCGGCATTAAAGTGTTAGCCACGCAACCGGCTTTGGTGCCATTAAAAGTTGAAGCATCAACCCTTCTTACATTTGCGCAGCTTAGTGGTGTTTCACAAAACTCAGTTGTTTCCTACAAGGACGTACAGTTTCGTGAGAATATATTATTTACTCACCGCGGGCTAAGCGGTCCGGCAATATTGCAAATTTCTTCTTATATGGAAAAATTTTCTATGGAAGAAATTGTAATTAACCTATTGCCTGATGTTGATTTGAAACAAGAATTTGTTGCCCATAAAAACAGCAAGCAAACCGTAGCTAATTTTTTGAAGAACTATTTTGCAAATCGCTTTGTAGAAGTTATGGCTACCCACCCCGATTATGGGAAAGCAATTACTGACCTTAAAAACACTACGCTGTTTGATATAGCAAATGATATTCACCAATTCAAAGTCACTATTAATGGCAGTGAAGGTTACCAAAAAGCTGAGGTCACCGTAGGCGGGGTTGATACTGACGAATTATCATCAAAAACCATGGAAAGCAACAAAGTTCCCGGCTTATTTTTCATTGGCGAAGTTGTTGATGTTACCGGATGGCTTGGTGGCTACAACTTTCAATGGGCCTGGTCGTCAGGCTATGTTGCTGGGCAGTATTGCTAATCATACATTGTTTATAAAAAACCTTGATTTTTTGAATATAGTTACTATATAAAGATTGTTCAAAACAAATAAAGGAATTTTAAATATGAAATTAATTAATTTATTTACGTTTATCGTGTTGTGTATTTCACAAATACATTCAGGTGTGGACATCGACCATGAACATTTTGTGAGTCTTCCTGAAGCAAAGCCTGTTGCAATTAAGTTGAAAGTTGATGCTGAATTTTTAGCTCCAGAAAATTCTGCCATTCTTGAAAATTTGTGCAGAGAGGTAAGTTGTTCTCGGTTCAGAATTTGTAACCCTTTTATTATTGGTCGTTCAGGCGCATCTACTGATTTCACTCAGCCTAATTTGTTCGTTTCTTCTTTGGTAACGATTGAGAGAGGGCTAATTTATCAAGGTGGAGAAATCTTGAATGCTGATTATAGTATTTATGCTTTAAATGCTTATGGACAACTTTGCATTGCTGCTGGAGAAAGCTGCAATGACATTGCAGAACTGAATCATGATCTTTTTTTTCGAAGGGATGGTTTTCGTTTTGCTCTTCCTGTTGCTTGTGCAGGCCATATGAAAGTGAAGAACGGTAAAATTTCAGAAATTGATCGTGCTAGCGGCCACTTCTTTCCAGCCACTCTTCAATTAGTTTTAGCGGTTTCTTACCTTAATGACCGAGGTGTTATTGCTGAAGATGTTGTATTGAATGGCAGTTCATATTCTTCTAGTTTTACGTCTTTAGGTGAAGTGCTTTCTATTGCTAGTACGATTGAACTGGGATAATACTTCATACTTCTAAAATTACAAAAAGCGATCGTTTGACGGTCACTTTTTTTCTATATAAAGTTGAAGAACTTTTTGTGTTCGGGAATTCGGTTAAAATCCGAAGCTGCCCCCGCAACTGTACGTTGGGAGCGCATTTTATTTTGTGCCACTAGAGCAATCTGGGAAGGTGAAAATGTCGCTATGAACAACCAGCCAGGAGACCGGCAAAAAGAGTGTCACTTTTTCTAGATTTCGGGGAGAGATTAGAAGGGTAGCCCATGGGTGACGCGCTTATATTGTGCGAACCTGTGGAGGCAATTCATTGCGCTTATTTTTATGTATTATTTTTGCGGCATCGTTGCATGCATCAACCGTAGTGTTGGCACCTATTGTGGTAAGATCAAAAAAAGAGACATGCATGTCTAAATGGCAGTTTATAGAAGCATTAACATCTGGCTCGGCAACAAGTGGTTTTGAAGAGCAACAGATCAAGAACGTGCCCGGTGTTACGACTACAACTAGTGGAAACCCTGGGCAACTTACCACTATTAGTATTCAAGGATCGGCTTCAAGATACACCAAGATGCTTTGGTCAGGCTTAAGTATTAGTGAAACAGAAACGGACGCTGCATTGATTCCACTTTCAACAGGAAAAGTTAAAGTCATAAAGGGCATACATTGCGCTGAGTATGGCAACGGAGCTATTGGCGGTGTGGTTAATGTTATTCCATTTTCTATGCCAGAGGGTCAAAATGGCGGATTAAAATTTAGTGGGGGAAATTATGCCAAATCTGGTCGCTTATGGTGGAACCAAAAGGCCGATGGATTTTCCATTCAACAACACATAGAAAGCAGTAATTTTCATGGGAAAAATTCCATACCAAAAAGGTATCAGGCTAAGTATCCAACTGAAAAAAGTCCTGAAACAGAAAAGAAATATTTCTTGAATCAGTTCGGGTTTGAAAATCATCACGCAAAAACTGCTATGCAAGTTGGTCTTATTAAGTCTGGGTCCACAGGAAGCAATATATATTTAGCGAGTCCTTATTATTCTAGATCAAAGAGAACACTACAGCTTTATGCCGTTGAGCTTGAAAGCAAAGCGGAAACATTTCAACCTTATTTGAAGTTTTTGCATGCTAAAGTTATAAGGCAAGATTTTTCACCACATCAAATAAATGGTTCTTCTGGAGTTTTGCAAAACACAAAAGTCAAAATTGGCACCAAGATAAAATCTGATTCGCTGATTTTTGAACCAGTTGTAGAGCAACACCGCAGCGTTTTAAATCCTACTGAAGACAAGTTACAGAAGAACAATGAATATGCTTTTGCTCAAGGAATTCATTTAAACCAAGACACAATTCAGTGGAAAAATTGGGCACGTATTCATAAAGCAAATCATTTCAATTCTGCCTACGCATTTAGTTCAAGTTTGTTAAAAACCCATGATGATACTGAATTTTCAGCTCACATTGGTACAGGGTTTCAATTACCTAATTTATACATGCAGAATGATAAAAAATATGGCAATAAGAATTTGAAACATGAAACGGCTCATGGTGGTAATTTAGGTGTTGCTCAAAAAACGAATGTGGGAACATTTAGCGTGCTTGTTTTTAGAACTGATCATAAACAACAAATTGATTACAAAAACGATAGATACGTTAATCTTAATCGGTCTCGCCAAAAGGGGTTTGAGCTTGGTTGGAAAAACCAAATTGGTTCTTGGGGAACGCAATTGTCGTGTATGTATGCTGAATCGCATAGCTTTAAGCCGAAAAAGACGCTCATGAATATTCCAAAAGTCACTGCAAATGGTCAAGTTTTTTATACAAGAGATGACATCACAACAAGTGTTGGTTGGCGTTATACAGGAAGTCAAACTCAGCCAGATTTTGAAAATTATTCACCTGTTAATCGTGGTGGTTATCCTGTATTTTTTGGTGATTTTCAGTACAAATTTAAAGAACAAGCAACGTGGCATGTGGCAGTTGAAAATGCTTTAGCGCGTAAAATTGAAAGCCCGCATGGATACCGAAATCCTGGATTCCAAATTAACACAGGGATAAGCATCACATGGTAAGAATGCGCTACTTGTTTATAGGGTCTGTTTGTATTCATGGACTGCTTGCTTTGTCTATTGGGCAATACATTCAATGCACTGACAAGCAAATACCACAAATATTTTCGGTAACGTTGCTTACGTCACCAAAAGGAACAAATGAAAAGGTTTCTGTCCCGCTTAAGAAAACATCTATTAATGCGCGCGCAAATAAATCTTCCGTTGTTAATCATGCAACTATTGAAAATGCTGCTTCTGCACCGATTGTTATTTATAATCCCTCACCGGCATATCCAGCTTATGCAAAAGAAAATGGGAAAGAAGGCAGCTTTTCAGTAAAGCTTTTGGTAAGCTCTGCAGGAGTTGTTGAGGATGTTAAAGTGGTAGCCATCAAAGGAGACAAAGCTCTGTTCGAAGAAGAACTTCTTAAAACAATGAAGCAGTGGACATTCAATGTTAATGGCAAAGAAGCATCGTTTGAAATTCCTATTTCATTTCAGTTGGATTGATAGAGTTGAAAACCCCAAATTTCCAGGTACACTATGAAAAGAACGCCGTCTTTCAAACTGTTGTGAAACGATATTTTATATTAGCCTTATCCGTAAGTGTGTGCATTGCTGCAGAGCCACAAAAAAAAGACCCTGCAAACGATATTAAAATTAATGCTGATAATATGCAGTATGACACATCGCATCAACATGCTGATGCAAATGGTAACGTGATACTGACTTACCTTGTTAAAGGTTCTATGGTGACTTTAAAAGCTGAAAATCTTCATGCTGAATTTGATGATAAAGGCAACTTAACAACAGCTAAAGCCGAAGGAAAGGTTGAGATTGATTATGCTGAAACCAAACTGCTTGCAACCCAATGTGTGCACGATTTTAATGCTAATCATGCAGTTTGCACAGGGGATGATGTAACGCTTATTCAAGAAAAAAATGAAGTGCATGGAACAGAAGCTACCCTTGACATTGCGACGCATGTTTTTACAATGCAAGCAAGTCAGGAAGATCAGGTTACATGCATAGTGTATCCAAAGAAGAAGGAATAAGAACATAAGAACCCTAAGAGCTCAAAAATTAACGAAAACCTTTCAAAAACGCATGGTGTTGAAAGGCATTGACCTTAGCATTAGTACCGGTGAGGCTGTTGGCTTGCTTGGTCCAAATGGAGCAGGAAAAACAACTTCTTTTTCTATTATTACCGGATTAATTATGGCGGATTCTGGTCGTATTTTTTTAGATGAAAACGATATTACTGATATGCCCATGTATAAACGAGCACGAATGGGAATTAGCTATTTGCCACAAGATGCTTCAATTTTTCGCGGGTTAAATGTTGAAGACAATATTCGTGCAGCACTTGAGTGTGTTGAAATGGATCCCGATCATCAGCAAGAACGCTTAGAAGAACTGCTTGATGAATTTGGCATTACCCATTTACGAGAAGCCCCTTCTGTGGCGCTTTCCGGTGGTGAAAGACGTCGTGTTGAAATAGCGCGCTCACTTGCTATTAAGCCAGATTTCTTATTCCTAGACGAACCGTTAGCAGGTATTGACCCAATTGCTGTGCAAGACGTTAAAGACATTATTATGCGTTTGAAAAACCATAACATTGGCATTCTTATAACTGACCATAATGTACGTGAAACCTTAGACGTTGTAGATAGAGCATATATTATCGCGGAAGGTCGGGTGCTTACCGAAGGTGACCCTGCGCATATTATTAATCATCCTGATGTTAGGCGTGTGTATTTAGGCGAGAACTTTTCTCTTTAGCTTTTTTTACTTCTCTTGACAAAATCACTTTCAATTCACATATTTAAATTATCTAAATTATTCATAATGTGTGTCATGGATTGTTCGTTTCAAAATTAAGTAACTGCGCAATTAGCGCTTTTCAACTATTGAAACGAGAATTTTATGACGACAATACAAATCAATCAGCTTGGTATTTCATTTGCCCACAAAACTTGTTTTGAGGGTTTTTCAACCCATGTGCATGACGGAAATCGCATTGCGATTATTGGTCAAAATGGCAGTGGAAAATCGACATTACTAAAAACTTTGCTTAATCAGGTTGAACCAAGTAGTGGATCAATTTATATTTCTGATGACGTTATTTTTGGGTATGTTCCACAAGTTATTTATGAATTTGAAACCTTAAGCGGTGGGCAACGGCTAAATGAGACGTTAACGCAAGCGCTGTGTGTTAGTCCAAATGTTTTGCTACTTGATGAGCCAACGAATCATCTTGATGGTAATAACAGAAAATCACTAATGCGCATGTTGCAACAATACGCAGGAACGTTAATTGTAGTCACCCATGATGTTGAATTTTTAAATGCCTGCATTGACACACTTTGGCATATTGATAACGGTAAGGTGCATGTTTTTATAGGCAATTACGATGATTACATGCGTGAAATTAATATTAAGCGCGTATCAATTGAGGGTGAATTATCACGACTAGATCGGCAGAAAAAAGATGTACACCACGCATTAATGAAAGAACAAGAGCGCGCTAAAAAAAGCAATTTGAAAGGTGAAAAATCTATTCGAGAGCGTAAATGGCCAACAATTGTTTCTGATGAAAAAGCGAGACGTGCTGTTGAGACATCTGGAAAAAAGAAGAAAGCAATTCATAATGAAAAAGAAGATCTGCTTGAAAAACTATCATCTTTGCGATTACCCGAAGTCATCACGCCAAAATTTTCTATAAAAGCTGCTGATATAAGTGACCGTGTTTTAGTTTCAATAAGTGATGGATCAGTTGGTTACAAAAGTAATGAGGTTATCGTCCAAAATATAAATTTTTCACTGGGTGCCAAAGCTAGAATTGCAATTCAGGGCGATAATGGCAGCGGAAAATCAACGTTAATTAAAGCTATTTTAGGTGATCAAAACATAATAAAAACAGGTGATTGGTGTCTGCCGAATGATATCGGGTACCTTGATCAACATTACGCAACGCTTGATGCTGAAAAATCAGTACTTGAAACAATTACAGAATTAGCTCCGACATGGACTCATGCTGAAGTGCGCCGTCACCTTAATGATTTTTTATTTCGCAAAAATGAAGAAGTTCATGCAAAAGTTCATCAACTATCAGGGGGAGAAAAAGTAAGATTAAGCCTTGCGCAAATCGCAGCAAAAACCAAAAAGCTTTTGATATTAGATGAAATCACTAACAACATTGATTTATCAACAAAAGAGCATTTGTTGGAATTTCTAAATGCATATCCAGGCAGCTTTATTATTGTGTGCCACGACGAGGGATTTTTAGAAAAATTAAATCTAGATGATACATACTTTGTGAAAGAGAAATCATTAAAACTACTATGAACCTCTTGTTTCAAGCCAACGAGCAATAAGCTTTTCTGCTTGTTCGTTGGCAGATGTTATAACCTTACGATCAACGTATCCATTTTCATTTAATGCGATTGCCCCGATGAAATTTACACCTAGCGAAATGACAAGGCTTTTATCTTGAATAGGCTCTTCATTCATAAAGTTTCTGTAAGCTTGTTTTTCGCTTTCAAGCAAAACAAACACCATTGATAAACCATTGTAATTAGCAAGACGTAAAATTTCTTTAATTAGCCGATCTTTGCCCATGGTGTATTGGTCAGGTTCAAACCGATGTTGCGCGCCAAGTTTTTGTTTTAAATTTTCATATGCTATGCGGGCTGCTGCATTTTGAATTAAGGTGTCACGAAATAATAAATCCTTGGCAATTTCATCGTGTCCTCTGTCCCATACGTGTAAGTGATGAGTACGTGGATCACCTTTTGCGAACAAGCGTCTAAGTGGCATACCGTATTCACCTAATGCACTATACCCGATTGCAGCTAATGTTTCATTCAATTGATTGACCTTAGAAATATCTTCAACTTCAATGGTAATATCGATGATTGGTTTTGCCATAAGGTTGGGTACTGATGTGCTGCCTTTGTGGTAAATATTGATGGCTAAATCGCCAAAGATTTCTTTTAAAAGTTTAGCTTCTTGAGAAAATAGTTGAGGCCATTGCGGGTTATAATCTGAAAGTGTAATTTCTCGCATGCTGACCATTCAATTGATATTTATCAATTCATCCTATTTTTTAAAGGTTCTAAACACAATACAATTTAAAGATACAGACAAAAAATAGTTGAATTTTTCCGGAATTTCTTTATATTATATCAATGTTTTAATTTGTATGTTTATATTCGTGAAACCCTATATAAAATATCTATTGTTTATTTCTTTATTTCTTTCTAAAATTTTCCCCGTAGGAGAGTTCATTGAAAATGCTGTTATTATTGTGGGCAACAATCGCACGGCAGGACTGATGCTGAAAGAAATAGCCCCAATTGTTAAGCAATCAGAGGCTGATTTTACTTATGAGAATATACCTTTTTTTCAAGAAAAACGAGTTATCAGTATAGATACAGAGCCTTGCGTTACGGATAATGAGCATATACAAGCAGATTTTATAACCACTCAAGTGTTTGCTTCAGCTTCTCAAGACACAGTTATATTTGAGTGGTTTCCTCCTGCATCAAAAGATACAGTTACAAATCCTAAAGCTACACATTTTACGACTGAAGCTTTAAAAAAAGCATTTGCAATTTTAAAACCAGGAGGATGTTTATTGATTGATAACCACCCTTTTTTTGCACTAACAGGAGCAAATGAAATAGCTACGCAAATACACAACCCCTTTGCATTAATTTTAGGAATAGATGAATACGCTAAAATTCAAGCTGCTATTGGTGATCCCCATTACAAGCCTGAGAGAGGCGTCACTTTTTATTCAGAGGAAGCCTTTTTGAATTCTTTAAAGCTTGTTGGAACCATATTTAAACAAGACGAGACAACCATAAGAAACACTCTAAAAAGTTTAACGGATGCAGCGTATAATCATCTGGTGGCCCATGCAATTAATAACTTATTGGAGACTATCTTACAAAACCCCCAAGGTTATATGTTTCTTTGGGGATATCATGCTTATGCACGAGCAACTCTTATGAAAAAATGTTTAGAAAAAATAGGATTTGATATTAGTGGTGCTCAAGTTGAATTTGTTGAAGAAAATCCCTTTAACAAACGTAAATGGGCTTGCTTGATACGGGCAGTTAAACCTGTGAATAATGCGAATTTATTAGTCAACTAAAAATTACACCATTAGTTCTGGTTTTACATGTTTCTCAAACTCGGAACGGCTCAACAAACCTAACTGTTCTGCTGCATCTGCTAGAGTTATATCTTCCAGCAATGCTTTTTTAGCAACTTTAGCCGCGTTGTCATAGCCAATAATGGGATTTAGGGCTGTGACCAGCATTAAAGATTTGTCTAAATTGTCTTGTAGCTTTGCTGCGTTAACAGTAATGCCTTCTAAACAATTGTGGGAAAAGCTGTTGCTAGCATCTGCCAATAACCCAATTGATTCAAGTACATTATGGATAATAACCGGTTTAAAAACATTCAATTGAAAATGCCCCTGACTGCCTGCAATGGTAACAGTTGTATGATTCCCCATAACCTGACAGCAAACCATTGTCATAGCTTCAGCTTGAGTGGGATTAATCTTACCAGGCATAATTGAAGATCCTGGTTCATTTTCTGGCAAATGAAGCTCGCCAAGGCCGCACCTTGGTCCAGAAGCTAGAAACCGAATATCATTAGCAATTTTCATGAGGCTTGTAGCAATAACATTTAAAACGCCTGAAACTTCAACAAGGGTGTCATGACAAGCTAACGCTTCAAATTTATTAGGGGCACTAACAAAAGGTAGCTTAGTGTAGCTAGCAACAGCTTTAGCAAAAGCAGCGGGAAAATCTTCTGGGCAATTAATACCAGTGCCTACAGCTGTACCCCCTTGGGCTAACTGTAAAAGCCGTGGCATGACGCAATCAAGGCGATCAATGTTATTGCTAATTTGCATAACAAAGGCTGAAAATTCTTGAGAGAGTTTAATGGGCGTGGCGTCTTGTAAATGGGTGCGGGCAACTTTTATGTATTTTTCAAATTCGCAGGCTTTTTTATGAAATGCATTTTTCAAATTACTAAGGGCTGGTTTTAAGTCATTTGATATGGCAAGCACGGTGGCAATATGCATAGCCGTTGGAAAACTATCATTCGATGATTGACCATAGTTAACATGGTCATTCGGGTGCACAGGCTGTTTTGAGCCTAGTGAAGAGCCCAGCAATTCATTTGCACGGTTCGCTATAACCTCGTTAAGGTTCATGTTTGTTTGGGTTCCAGAACCAGTTTGCCAAATAACTAAGGGAAAATGATCGACAAATTTTCCATCTATAATTTCATCGCAAGCTTGCACAATAGCTTTTGTTAAGGTTTCATCTATTTTTTTAAGTGAAAAATTAGTTTGTGCGGCACAGCGCTTTAAAATAGCAAATGCCTTAATAAATATGGAAGGCATTTTGTGACTACCAATTTTGAAATTATACCGAGAACGTTCTGTTTGAGCCCCCCAGTAAGCATCATTTGGAACTTCCACTGACCCCATAGAATCATGTTCTGTACGTGTTTTCATAGATTAGTTTCTAGCACTTTGATGACGTCGTCTACATGACCTTTAACACTAACCTTACGCCATATGTGAGCAACCTCACCTGTTGGGTTAATTAAAAAAGTTGAGCGCTCAATGCCAAAATATTTTTTGCCATACATGCTTTTTTCAACCCACACACCAAAAGCGTCGCAGAGCTTTACATCAGCATCGCTTAAAAGGTCAAATGGAAAATTGTATTTTGAAATAAAATTAGTATGGCTTTTAGAAGAGTCTTTGGAAATTCCAAATACTTCGCAGCCTAGCTTTTTTAAATGATTATGTGAGTCACGAAAATCACAAGATTCTTGGGTACAACCAGGGGTATTATCTTTTGGATAAAAGTATAATACCACCCAGTGACCTTTTAATTGATCCGATGAAACAATCACATCATGCTGATTAGGAACAGCAAAAGCGGGGAGTGAATCACCAATTTTCAACATGCTAATCCATCATTTGAGCAAGCATTTCTTGATTGATTTCAATCTTATGCAGTTCTTTTAATGCATTAACAGTTGCTGAAGAAATATCAGCTTGAATCATGTTATCTAGATTAACTGAAAACTTTTGTTTATCTTCCTTTGTTACTTTTGAGTGGCCAGTTTTTTGTAGCATTACAACAGTGAATCCACCTTTGTCATTACGTCCAGCAGTAGCAGCTTCAGGAGCCAACATAAAGGCTTTTTCAGCTAGTGAAACAGGAAGAAGATCTGCGGATTTTCTTCCCTGTTTGCTTAGTTCAATTCTTGAAAGAGTATGGTTTGCAGACAGGATTAAGTTGTGTTTTTTAACCAAAGCATTCAAAAGTGTGAATGACTTTGCTTCTGATGCAATAGATGAAGCAAGCTTAGATGCTGACTCAAGTCTTTGCTCAGCTTCCCAGTCGCGCTGTACTTTATGTGCAATGTCTGCAAAAGCTGGTGCATGTGCTGGGCTTACTTTTGTTACACTTAAAACAAAGGCACCTTCTCGGGGCACATCAACAAAACCACTATCTAGACCTTGCTCAACTGTAAATGCTTTTTCTAACATTGATGCGTGCATAGCAGTTGGCTTGGCAAACACTGGCTTGCCCTCAAGATTTTGACCTTTTGCATTGATATTTTCGAAAGTGTGTACAGCTAGTTTCATTTTTGCCGCAACATCAGCCAATGTTTGTCCTGAAGCGATAGCATCGTCAATTTGACTACGAATCTCATCAAGTTTTCCTGATTTCTGTTCTTGAATAAGCATGGATTCTATTTCATTTTTGGCTTCTTCAAATGTCGCAGTGCGTGGATGTTCAATTTTTGTTACTTGGAAAATATGGAACCCAAACCCGGTTGGAATAATTTTCGTGCAATTGCCGGATTTAAGCGCAAAAATTTCTTTTGCTGCAAATTCAGGAATTTGTTCTTTTACAACTAGGCCTGGTTCTTCAAGCTCTCCTTCAGGTATTTCTTTTAAAATTTTAGCAAACGACATGCCTTTTTTAGCCAATGCTAAAGCTTTTTGAGCATTGTCTTCTTGTGCATAGGTTAACCGAGTAATGTTACGTCTTTCAGGAAATTTTAAATTTTCTTTTTGTGCATTGTAAGACTTACGAATTTGTTCATCAGTAATGCCAAGAATATGGCGGAGCACCTTAGTATCTAGCACAAGGGCTGTAATGCTACGCAATTCTGGAATAGTATATTTATCTTTGTATTGTTCGTAAAAACTCTCAAGTTGCTCGTGAGTGGCAGGGTGATCAAGTTTAATTTTAGATGCGTCAATTTCGACAAAAGCAAAAACTTTTTCGCGAGTAAGGGCATCAATCAAATTATTTTTATAAGATTCAGGTAAATTGACCCCAATTGTGATACTTGCAAGTAATTGCTGACGTTGCATGCTTAAACGCGCCTCTTTTAGAAACGCGCGCTCATTCATTCCTTGTTGCTGTAATACGCTTAAGAACTTATTTGCGTCGAATCTGCCATCGGTTTGAAAAGCGGGCATTTTTTGAATTTGTTCTTTTAAAATTTCATCAGAAGCGCCCAAGTTCATGCGGTCAAGCTCATCGCTAAGCACTAATTGACTAACAAGTCTGTTTATTACAGAAGTATGCATGCCAATCTCTTTCAATTGCTGTGCAGTCACTTGTCCTTTTGTCATTTCATTAATACGAGCGCTTTCTTTTTGAAGATGATGGGAAAGCTCTTCCCGGTTAATGTCATGTTTTCCAACGGTTACAACAGGGCGGTGAGCAAAAAATTTGTAGATAATATCGCCGATGCCCCACAATCCAAAACTCAGAACAATGAGCCAAAGCAATATTTTAACAAACCATTTGTGGGCATGATCACGAAATACTTGTAGCATATACACATAACATTTATAGATTTCAACTTACTAACACTACTGAAAAACAGCGAGTTCGGCAAGATTAAGCATTAAGGAGAATGTGATGCAAAAATGGGTTGTGGCAAATTGGAAGATGAATGGCTCAAAAAAACTTCTGAATGAGTATAAAAAAATCTTTCAAAATTATGAAAAACTTATTGTTTGTCTTCCATCTATTTATTTAGGAGAACCTTCTGGTCTAATTTTGAGCGCACAAAATATTCATCAGCATCTCAAAGGCGCTTATACAGGCGAAGTTAGTGCGTCAATGCTCGTTGAATTCGGCGTAAAATATTGTTTAGTGGGGCATTCTGAAAGACGCCAGTGCTTTCATGAAATAAATAGTGATGTGCGTGCAAAAGCTGAGACGTGCTTGGGAGAAAATATTACGCCGATTATTTGTATAGGTGAAACCCTAGAGCAATACGAAGCGAATCAAACCACTGAAGTGCTTGAGCGGCAGTTGGCAGAGTGTTTACCAAGTAGATCAGGCTTTTGGATAGCCTATGAGCCTGTATGGGCAATTGGCACAGGCAAAACACCAACAACAGATGAAATTTCAGAGGTTCATTTGATGTTAAGAGAAAAATTACCAAACACCACATTGTTGTATGGTGGCTCGGTTAATGGTGATAATGCAGCAACGATCTTTGCTATACCAAACGTTGATGGTGTCTTGGTTGGTGGTGCTAGTTTGGATATGGCAAATATCACCAAGATTTACTCAGCTTCTGCTAAGTAATTCTTTTCTTGCACGTAGATTATCCGGTTCAAGCGAAGATTAGCCTTTGGGATAATTATCTCCATAAATTTTTTATCTTTTTCCATACATTCTGTATAGAAAAAGTAGGCTGTTCTGAATTTTCCAAATCATTAAACGGAAGAATCCATATTCGTAAGTCTTCTGTTGGCTTAAAATTCTCAAGATTAATCACGTAAACGCCATTTCTTTGACGTTTCATAGGGTATTTACCATCCAAAATTATTAAATCATTTGAGTGAGTAGGATGAATTTCCAAATGAAATTTCCCAATTGGACCGCGCCAATTAGCGCCTGTTTTTAAAACATACCGCACCTCATAGAGCTGCTTACACTTAGATTTTTTCTTCTTTGAATCGTGTCGCCATTGTTCTATAAACTCCTCAAGATACTTAGAATCAAACGTACATTCATCTAAGTTGATTGAGTTATCTCGATGATTTTTTACATTTTTTCGATCATTAAATGCTTCAACATCTATCCAATACAAACCATACGAGGGAGTGTATGAATGCTCAACGTGTGTAGCTTTATTAGCTAAAAATTCTTGTTGCCATACATAAGTTGTTTTTAAGTACCAATTAGGACGCTCTTTTGCATCCAATAGGCCCAACTCTTTAAGAGTTTCTTTAAGACCAGGAAGCAGATCCATTGGAGCAGGTTCAACAAATCCCCTTAAGTATGCTGAAGAAATGGGGATGCGATGTTTTCTTAAAGTATCTGTTATGTCTTTTCCGTTTGGACAGTAAGCGCGAAAATGACGCTCGAATTCAACCATTTTATCATTAATAAAAACTGTAAAATCAATAATTTCAGCATGTTTCATCTGTTCTGCCAAACTTACGGAAGCTTTATAATCATCGCCATACAGTGTTCTTAAAGCGATTTGTGCTTCATCCCAAGAAGCATAAGGATACGAATCATTCATATCGTAAGGTGAGTTAGGCAAAGGAAAACCTATAGTAATCTTTTTTGTTGGACCATGATTAAAAAAATCATAGGTAACTTTAATTTTCTTATTGGAAATTTCAAGCTTTTCTGAAGCCATCTCAATATCTGGCTCTTGATTTTCAATTACAATGCCGCCCGAAGCAACTGTAACTTTGGTGTCATTCGCGTACAAGATAGTGACATACGCTAAAAGCAGAGAGAGAAAAATAAAGCGTGCAAAGAATTTATTCGTAATATTATAACTCATAGAGCAACTATCAATGACATCTTCAACTAATATAGCTTTAGGGGCGTGAAATTCACAATAATATAGTGCATCTTATTTTTTTTGCGAAGCTTAAAATCAAAAAAAGTTTATGCTAGGCTTCATCTTAGGCATTACTAACAGAAATATTTATGACAATTGCGTTTGTGTATCCGGGGCAAGGTTCCCAAGTTATTGGAATGGGGAAGGATTTATATGATAATTTTACCGTCGCTAAAAATGTGCTTGATGCGGTTTGTGATGTTCTAAAACAAGACTTAAAAACGATAATGTTTGAAGGACCTGCTGATGAATTAACATTAACAGAAAACACACAGCCGGCGTTACTTACAGCAAGCATGATGGCGCAAAAGGTGTTAGAAACAGAACTTGGAAAACCGATTCAAAATCTTGCAAGTGCAGTGGCTGGACACTCTTTGGGCGAATATTCAGCATTAACTGCAGCGGGTGCTTTTTCAGTAGAGAATGCAGCTGTTCTTGTAAGACTACGCGGCAATGCTATGCAAAAAGCTGTGCCAGTTGGGCAAGGGGCCATGGCGGCAATTCTTGGACTTGAAATGGCTCAGGTAGAAGAGCTTTTACGTAATGTTCCAAATAAAAATTGGGTTGCACAGATTGCTAATGATAATTCCCCAGGGCAAATAGTGGTGAGCGGCCATGCAGAAGCAATTGCATTGATTATTGAACAAGCAAAAGAAAAGGGCGCAAAGCGAGCGCTTCTACTGCCCGTGAGTGCTCCGTTTCATAGCTCACTTATGGAGCCAGCAGCACTTGTAATGGAAAAAGCTTTAAGTACCGTTAATACGAACCAACCGAAGGTTAACGTGTATGCAAACGTGACAGCTATGACTGTAGATCACCCTGCAGAAATCGCACCGCTTTTGGTTGCACAGATTACTGGAAGAG
>Ga0247834_1003859_pt1 | contig 19732 bp, 15 predicted proteins | sample LaCruzMarch2015__8_FD_187118 | JGI IMG/M metagenome (GOLD analysis project Ga0247834, IMG submission 187118) | Freshwater microbial communities from meromictic Lake La Cruz, Castile-La Mancha, Spain - LaCruzMarch2015_12m | ecosystem: Environmental > Aquatic > Freshwater > Lake | place: Spain...
AACCTAGCCATCTCTGTACTGCCAACATTGTCAAGCCAAAGATTAGTCAACTCAATTAAAATGGTTGGTTAATTATAGCATTAATGAGAAAACTGGGTCCTTCCTGGTGTTATCGGTCACGGGTAATTTCGAACCCCACTTCTCAGCTAGCGTTGGATATCAAATAGCATTAGCCTGGTTAATAGGAATCACTCATTGGATCACCTAAACTTATTCATTGCGCTACTGCTAGTGCAAAATTGTAGCAAGGATTAAGTACGGCGGCAACTATTCTTGAGTGTATATCTGCAATGCCAGCAAGCAAGCGGGCAAATTGAAGCGCAGCGGGGCTCGAGAGCCGATACCAGCTCGAAAAAAATGCACTGAAGGGCGCAAGTAGCCATGCTTGATAAGTTTCCATTGTGTTGTCCGGCTAATACCCAGTTCAGCTCTAAACTCCGGAGCTGTGATCCAATAACTGGCAAACATAGAAAAACATAGTGGTTGTATTCATGTTAGCGGCGGGCATAGTAAGCCTAAATCTAATTCCAAATCAATGAGCACCTCTCCAAAGCCTTATAGCTTTAGTCAACTGATTACATCATTATTAAAACAACAGATGAGTCGAGAAGCGACATGGGAATTGGGTCTATCAGAACGCTGCGGCAAATTATTTCAGCAGAATTTAAGGGTAAGCAAACGCGAGCACGGCGCGTTTATCCCACCAGAAAGAATGGTGCGCGATTTACTTAGCAGCCCCGCCAGCAGCGGTGGTGATCTAATTGCAACTTCAGTCCTGAAAGTTAGTGAATCTGTTCGCCCAATAACGATCCTAGAAATGGCAGGAGTTACACGTTTAGAGGTGATTGGTGAAAACATAACCCTCCCTCGCTTTGTTGGTGCTGCAGCAGGCTGGATTGCAGAAAATGGTCAATATCCATCCTTATCAAATACAACCATCACCAGTGTGGATGGCACACCACGGATGGCAGCGGCAAGGCTTGCATATAGCCGCCGATTGCAGCTTTTAGGTCAAGATATTGAGGGGGTTGTCTTAAGCGAAGTTGGTAGGGCTGTTGCAGCCTTAATTGAAAAAGGTTGTATTGCAGGCAGTGGCACTGGCTCTGAGCCGCTTGGGCTACTTAATCTCCCAGCAAAATTAAGCCAAAGTTTCGCAGCAGCAACGCCCACTAATGCTGAGTTAGCACTGATGTTGGAGAAGCTTGGCGATGCTGATGTTGATGTGAATAAGGTGGTTTATCTGCTGCACCCCAGCACCGCTGCAGATCTTATGCAGTCTTTAGTGAGTGCTAATGGGAGCGACACTGTGCTGAGTTTTAACGATGGTTATAGAATTAATGGAAGGCCAGTATTTATCTCAACTGCAGTGATTGAAGATAAGGTTATCGCAGTCGATCCTTCATTTAGCCGGATCGTTTATTTCGGTGCTTCTCAAGTAATTGTCGATCCCTATACCGGCGCCCTAAGCGGTGAAACGGTGGTGAATGTATTGAATGCAGTGGATTTTGTTTGCTTGTATCAACAAAGCGTTTGCGTTGGCTCGGCTTAAGCCAGCGCATCCGGTCCACAGTTCTGGGGCAAGAACTGAGGAGCTTGCCCTTTTTCTCTTATCCAACCATCATGAATGAACTTAATTTGCAAAGCCAAGGCTTTATTGATGTTCAAACAGTTGCTAATGCAATGAAATTAACTGATCAACAGCGGGTGAGATTTGCTGAACTTATTACCACTGATGTAAGCAAAAGCAAAATCAGGTCTGATGGATCTTTACCAATGGGTGTAGCGATTACATTATGCAAAAAAGCAAAAGGTGCATCATGTTGATAGACCGTTCTTATATCAACTTCCTAGAAAACTTGCCTTGCAACCGCAAGTTCAGGAAAAGATCACCGTCATTAGGCAAATGGATGGATGGCTGGGTGCCAGAAAGAACCGGAGCGGATTATGTTGAACCGCTTCAGCAGGATTTTCTCAATACTGATGCAAAGGATGGTGTGATGGCAAAACTTGAGAATTGGGAATTTGGTAAGGGCAGCCGTAGCTAACATGTATTTGCACCCTTATAACTAACCCCAAATGGCCGGTAAAAAGCCTCAAGCGGTTAAAAAGGCAAGCTACAGATTAGCACTGGCAAAGTTACAAGCTAGGCATCGGCCAGATGATGATGAGTTACCAGAAAGCGCGGCTAAACTTTAAGGGGGAGTCCACCCCACCATGGTAGGTAGGTTGATGCCGCGCATCTAGTCAATGTGCGGTTTTTTATTGTTTATACAAGCCCAAATCATCTTCGCCGCACTGCAGCACCTCCGAGAGATCGGCCAGCATTAACCGCAGGCGGGGATGCTTTTCAGGATTAGCCGCAACGTGCAGGGCCGCTGCTGTTATGCGCAGGCTTAGGTCTTCCAGGCCCAGCAGTGCAGCGCTGAAGGTTTCGGTTGTAATCGAGCCAGTGGTGAGCATTGCAGTGTGGCAACTGCCGCCAGTGTTCCCCTATTGGTGGGTGTGTTGCGCCAAGCGGTTCTAGCTCTAGTTCAACGGAACATAATTGTTTTTCCGTTATCAGACCTTTTTAAGAAACTTCCCTTATGAGCTTTAAAAACTTCTGCTTTGGCCTCACAAAGAATAGATGCAGGGTCAAGGCCAAACAGTGCCGCATCGTCCATCACCTGATTTAATTCTTGCAATTCACCATTACCGGCAACGGTGCCGGTGCCTAATTCAAAACGACCTGTTTCAAGTTCAATAACACAAACAATTCCTTGCTTATGTAGCCAGCGATTAAAAGCTTGGCGGTTTTCTACTTTGCTGCGGTCGGTGGCAAGAAAATCAGCTATTTGCTTTTGAATTGCTGCCGCTGCATCAGCACCCGTAGGTTTGCGCCGTAATAAATCAGCCTGCACCTGTGCAGCAGAAACAAGTTTTTCAGCCCTTGCTAGCTCGTCATTAGCGCGCTGCAAGTCATCTTCTAGCATGCCAGCAATAGCAAGCTTTTGCTGCTTCAAATAATCTCTTATCTGTTCCTTTATCTGTTGCACGTTGCGTTTAGCATCAGCGCGGGTAGCTTCTACCTTAAGCTGGTTTTGTATTGCTTGATTCAGTTGGAGTTGTTGCTTATCATCATTAAAGTAGTTACTCCAACGAAAATCCTGTAACCGGCCCAATAGTATATCTTCCCTGTAACGTAACCTAGCTTTAGTGCAAACCTTTCTATCTTTTCTGTTGGTGCCGCAGCAAATGTAATCATAGAAATTCTTTGACCCATCAGGCGCCTTGGCTACAGTTCTTGAAAAAGTAATAACACTATTACAGCAGGAACAAAAAAGCCTACCTTGAAAAAGATTGCTTAAGCATTTGGTTGAAATGCTGGCCAGCCTTACTGCTCTTAATTCTATAGCTTGATGAACAGCATCAAATTGTTCCTTTGTTATCAATGGCGGATAAACACCTTCTATAACTTCACCTGTTTTTATATGGTAGCCATTTCCTTCCGTTTTTTTATACAAAGCGCGCCCACCATAAACTGCAGGATTGCGCAATAAATTATCAATAGTCGCACGTGATATTCGCTTGCTCGGGTCTTTGATTTGCATTACTCCACGTTCCTGTAAGTGCCTTGTAACTGTTACCGCACCCATTGTTTCTGATAACTCAAAAGCCAGCTTTACCCAATCAGCATGATTGTTAGTTTGAAACTTATTAGTCGTTTCGTCAAAATCAAGCCAGAACGGGTAAGGCGCCTTTGATGATGTTCTCGACTTAAACGGTTTAAGGCCAGCTTTTAGGTCTGTTCGCATTTTGGTGCTAGCACCTAGCGACCTATCGCGCTTGGCTTCAAATTCCAGTCTTGCTTGGTTATGAGCACCAATTATTTTGTACGGAGTGCTGGGGTCCGAATCCAGCGACTTCAAAATCTCTCCATTCCAGTCGCAGAAGCTGATACAAAGGCCAAGTTTTCCAAGCTGAATCAGCGTCAGCAGTGCGTCATCTAAAGGCTCGCGGCTAAACCGGCTGAAGCTCTCAACAACCAAACAGGTTCCTGGCGGCCAGCGGCCAGCAGCGCCTAGCTCAAGGAAACGACCAAAGGCGCCAGTTTTGTGTTTGCCTGCACCAGATAGGCCAAGGTCTTGAAACCGTTCATCAAGCACATAGTCGGGATGCTGCACTAACCAATGCTGCAAGGCTTGCTCCTGGCGGTCGATACCGCTGCGATCTATGGCCTGATGCTTGGTGCTGACACGCTGGTAACTAACGGCCAGCTTTTGGATTGGCACATCCGCGGCGGTTTTAGTAGTTGGCGCCATAAGGCAAAACCTTGTTATGCCAATACGTTACCCCATTTGTCAACGACGTATCTAGGAGCATACTCCCGCCAACGTGGAAACAAAAAAAATAGACTCTTACTGAAAGCCGAGCTTGCATACATCAAAACAGCCATTCAGACTACGTAGGCAGTCAACTTTCTGCCAACAATGCGCAAGCCCGATTCCCTTAACAACAATTGCATCAGCGTTCGAGTGCGTACACATACGCAAGAACGAATCAAGCAAATTGCAGCGGCTGAAAACAAAACTCAGTCAAATGTAATCCGAGCAATTCTTGAATCTGCGACCGTAAAAGGTCAATAAAAGCAAAACCAAAAAAAAAGGGCTTTCAGTTACCAGCTGAAAACCCTTCTTTGTCAAAGAAACCAGCCTTCATGCCGCGCAAAGGGAAAGAAGGACTGAATCAAACAAGGGCTAGGCACCCTGCAGATGAAACATATCAACCCAGGCCACCAAAATCAATCGTTATTGAATTGGGAGCCCCAACATTCTAGCGACAGCAGCTCTTTTGAACGATCTGTACGGCCTGCTAGTTCTCAATACCAGCAAACCGCTGGAGCGATATCTCGTGAGGTTCAGCTCTGTTGGTTCAAGCCTCAATCAAAGGCTCCGCTATGGCTGAGGGAATACGTTAAAGCAGGTGCAGACCTTAATTCCTACGGCTATGGCTTTACGCACCTTGGGGAAAAATGCGAAAATTGGTGGGCCGCAACTTATGACGAAAAAGGCCAGGTTGTCAGGGCCTTTCTTGCATCAGACCAAAGCATTAGGGCCTACCAAGAATTAAGGGAGGAGGGATATGGAACCTGCCCTCGTGAAGCTGTTTATGTGCCAACAATTGCAGCAGGCACTCCAGCAAAACCAGCTCATCCATATCTGTTGGGTCCCCTTTATCTTCACCCTGATCACTGGGAAGAACTAAAAAAGAGCGCCATTGCGGAAGATGTTGCCGAGCAAAATTGTGAAAGCTTTGGCCCAGGTACTGATCGGCATTGGGAGGATGAACGTGCAGAACTAATAGCCCACGCCCGACTAAAGATCCAAACCGGCAGCATTGCAGGCAATGGACACCAGCAAAACCAGCCCGCTTACCTAGCCGCAAAACTAATAAACCTTGGCAAGCGTTACCAACACCTAGAAGCTGGCGGCTGGCGGTCATTAAGTGAAGCGCTTCCTGGCATTGCTCCTTTTGACCAATGGAAACCAAACCAACCACGGGCAAAACATAAGCAAGACAGCTCAGGCGTTTGGTATGCCGTTGAAGGGCAGCGCATCAAATACGAAGCGCCGCCAGCACACCCAAACGGTGGTGGGTTGCTTTTGCCTCAAGTTCCATTTCGGTGCTGGCATGAAATTTGCAAGCGCCAAAATCTTCCATTTCCTTCTACTGATGTGCTTCTAAATGGCTTTTGGCAATGGGCAATCGAAACACCAAAGCTAAAGATTGTCATTACTGAAGGTTGGAAAAAAGCACTAGCTGCGGTATCAGCTGGTTTTGCAGCTGTTGCATTGCCTGGCGTCCAAATGGGGCGCCGTGTTGCAGCTGATGGCAGCAGCCAGCTGATTGCTGAATTGCAACAGCTCAGCTGTTTGGGCAGGCATTGGCAAATTGTTTTTGATGCTGATGCCAAGCGATCAACCGCCGCAAAAGTTAGCGCTGCTGCTGGTGCCTTAGCTGTTGCTTTGCGATCAGTTGATGCAACAGCAGATATTTGCCGCCTGCCTTTACTGCCTAACACCGATAAAACCGGCCTTGATGATTTGCTTTATGCCATAGGTGTTGAGGCTTTTGAAGCAGCGCTTGCAAATGTTGCTGCGCTTCCAGTTCTACCTTGGCTTAGACCTGCTGATTTAACGGCACCAGCTGGGCAGTGGTTAGGTAATGCCTGCCCATTACCAACACCAGAAAAAGCGCCCCTGGTGGTCGTTAAAGCGCCTATGGGATGCGGCAAAACTCAAGCAACCGCGGCAGCAACAACTCCACTGATGGCAGAGGGTGTCCCGATATTGATGCCAAGTCACCGAAAAGCGCTAGGCCAAGCAGCATCAGAAGCAATCGGGGTGCCGTGGTGCCCAAAACCCGGTAGTCCTGAACGCCAGCAGGGTGTAGCTGGTTGTTGGGATAGCTGGGCGCCAAATACCGCCTTGCGCATCAGCGGGGCTAGCTATAGCGGAGGTGTTTTTGTAGTTGATGAATGGTGTCAAGCAGTTGAGCACCTGCTATTAAGCACCGGCACCGCATTGGCAAAACGCAGGGCCGAAGTATTACGCACCGCAGCAGAGCAATTGTCACGGATGCGCCAAATCATTGCCCTAGATGCTCAATTATCAAATTGGGCGGTTGAGTTGCTTGAGCGCTTAAGCGGTAGACGGGCCCTAATAGTAGAAAGCCTGCATCAACCAATGAAAGGCCGGCCTTTATTCGCACCGAATGACTATAAAACTGCACAAAGCGCTAGCAAAGCCTTTAAAGGCAAATTAGGCAACTTAATTGCTGATGGAAAACCCTTTCTATGTTGGACATCAGCACAGCAAGGAGAATACAGTAATTCGGCCCTGATTCTTGCTCAACTACATCTAGAACTCAAGCCAGATGCGCGCATATTAGTTATTGATAGCACTAGGCCAGAGGCTGCTGCTGCAATTGTTAATGCACCAGATAGCGAAGCCGCTAAATATGATGCAATTTATTGCACACCAGCTATATCAAGTGGCATCAGTTTTAACACTTGGGAGCCAGCTGCGGTGATTGCCTATGCAGGCGGACACATTGCACCAGAGCACGTTGCACAGGCTCTAGCTCGTGTTAGGCGCCCTGAAGTACCTGCTTATATATTTGCACCAATTCGGGCGCCTGGCGCTGCCATGCGTGTGGGTAGTGGCGCTACAAATGCCGCCAAGTTAATAAAAGATTTGCGCTCTATTGCTGACCCTCTATATGGCCAGCTAGTGGCTGGTGATGCAGAAGGTGCGTGGCTCCAAGCGTGGGCAGAACTTGGCGCTTATCGCAACAGACAACGCTTTGCTTATGCAGCATCAATTGCAGGTCTACTTGTATATGAAGGCTGGGCACTACAGGCTCCCAATCTTGAAGCATTCCCAGCCGGTGATCAAGAAGCTACTGAATGCAAAATAGCATCGAATAAATATAAAGTTGGAGCTGATGAACAGCTAATAAATGCACTACCATTAACCGATGAAGAAGCCAAGGCACTATCTAAAAAGCAACGACTTAGCCCAGAAGAAAAAAGCGCTTTGGATCGTCACCAGTTACTAGCTAGATGGGGCCATCCTGAACAAGAAGCACTTACCCATGAATTATTGAAAATTGACAGGGAAGGCTTATTAGAGCAACTAAAAATGCGCTGGCTACTTGAAACACCAGAAGCACAAGCAATGCTGCCAAGCCGCGATAAGGCCGCTATTGCTGCACTTGATTCAAAGGGCATGCCATTTGAACCCGACCGGCCACGGGTAACGATGGGCCACAAACTGGCAGCGTTAAAAGCAATGCAACTGCCAAACCTGTTACAGCGATTTAAGGCAGGTGAAGCTATTGCAGCTAATGATCCAGAAATTATTGAGCTACATAGAAAAGCCACGGTACACAGAGGGCAATTAGTTGCTGCACTTGGGATAGGCCCAGGCAAAAGGGCAAGCGGCACCCTTAAAACACTTTTAGGTGCAATCGGGTGGAGTTGTTCATCAACAGGCCGCTTGAAAGACAGGGCAGGCGATAAACGCGATGTTTACGTGTATCAAGCCAGACCATTACCAACACCACAAGGAATCAGAAGTGAAGCTTTAGCTAATAAATGGTTGGCTGAACTGACTACTTATGTAGGTGGGGCTAAATTTTTCCATATAGAAGAACATATGGAAGAAAAAAGCCCCACGCCAGCATCTGAGCCAGCACCACTGGCTTCAAAACGGTTGCGCGCCAGTTGGTTGAAATTATCAGCCGCATGGGCTCAACCACCTAATATCCCCACACCTGCCGCCTAATGATGAAACACCTACCTAAGGCCCTACTGCTGGCGCTGCTGGTGGGTGGACCTGCTTTGGCACAAGCAACAAAAAAGCCACCAGCAAAAGCCCCAGAGATAGAAGTGGATTACCTGAAATGTGATGCAATGGAGAAAGCTAAAAAAAGATTAGAAAGCAGCGTTCTTATCAAATTGGCAACCGACAGGGCAGAGATGGAAGCCCTTATGGCCACCAGACGCGGCACTAATTCCGAGCAGATCCGGGCTCAACTAAACGCAAGAGAAAACACGTATTCCCTTCTTCGTCAAGGCATTGGCGAAGAATTTGCGGTTGAAGAAATGAAAAGGGTTCAAAAGGTAGAAGCCGATATGCGAAAAGCTAAATGCCCTTGAATCGCTGCTAGCCACCATGGCGGCCCCAATGGCTGTTGCCTGCCCAAACGTTTGGTAATCACCTACACCGCAGCAGATGCTCCAAGGTTTCAGCATCCCAAATAATGTAAGGGCCATTGTAGAAAAAATGAGTAATTACTTTTGCGATGCCTTCTTTTCGCATTCGATAAAGAGTTGTTCGACTCAAGTTAAAAATTGAACAGGCTTGCGCCGTGCTGATGAAGCGGGAGTGGTGGTACACGAGGAAACATGTGTTGCTAGAATAATTGTATCGACATATCGTTTCAATGAAAATCCCTGGAAGCCACTACCGACTGGCAAGCCTTATTGCTGACCGTGATGGCCGCGGATATGAAGCAGGCATTAGCAACAGCCTCCGCAAGCCAGATGAAAAAGTATTTGGCCCTAGAGGTAGTGATGCAACATTTTTGCCAACTCAAACCTTTTGCAGAGATTTAGGTGTAGGCATAGCAAGCGCAGGTGGCAACCTGATACCAACAGGAATTCAAGCGGTTGCAGCAGCAGCTAGACCCCAACTATTGCTTGAGAAATTAGGAGCGCAGCGGTTGGAGGTAAGCCAAACCGGCCCAGTTGATTTGCCAGCTTGGGTAGCTGGTAGTGGCGCATGGGTAACTGATGGTGGGGCACCTGCTGAAAGTCTTCCCACAGTTCGAAGTGTTAATGCAAGTGGGCGAATGGCTGCTGCCCGAATTGTTTTATCCCGTCGATTACAACTCCAAGCTATAGACCTTGAATCGGCTGTACTAGGCGAAATATCAGCAGCAGTTGCCCAAGTAATTGAGTCAGGTTTTATCGCCGGTACCGGTACAAATAACCAGCCCCTGGGCCTGCTTAATACCACCGGCGCAGGCACTCAAGCATTTGCCGCCTCAGTGCCAACGTATGCCGAACTGGTGGGCATGATTGAAACCGCTGGTGATGCTGATGCAGACCTGAGCCGTTGCGTATTCTTGTGCCACCCGTCAACACTTGCCAACTTGCTAAAGACGCAAATTGATGCAGACGGCGGCGAATTAGCTGTTACCTATACCGATAAGCATAGAGTTGCTGGCTTCCCTATTTATTCCACCCGCAACATAACTGAAGGCAAAGTGATATTTGTAGACCCTACAATGCTGCGCTGTGTGTATTGGGGAGCGCCACAGTTAATAGTAGATAGGTTCAGCAACAACAAAAGCATTTCTGGTGCCGCTGAGTTGATACTGTTTAACTTATGCGATATCGCAGCACTGCACCCAGCTCAAATGGTTCTGGGGTCTAACTAATGAATGCTTTATCAGGTCAAGGTGCAATCACACCCGAGGCTTTTAAGCGTTGTTGGCAAGTAACAAAAGAAGAGCAGCAGCAACTCAATCAATTACTACCTAAGCAGGAGGGTTGCTGGCCTCTAGAGCAAGCAACACGCCAGCTAGACAAGCTGCGAGGTGTAAGGCGATGACAAGACGTAAGCAGCCAAGGCCATGGCTAGCAGCAGGTAGCAGCTATGAACTCCAGCAGTTGCAACAGATGGAAAACAACCTGCGCAACTGGGGCCGCTCACATCCAAGACCATTTGAGGAACACATAACCCCACCACCTAACTGGGTGCTATGGAATTACTAAGCCACTGGTGGCCACTGGCGGCCACGGTCAATGACAAACAGTTGCAACGCCTATTGCGGCTTGACTGCACCGCAATGGCTGCCCTTACTCAGGAGGCCAGCCTTGCAGTGCATGGCCGCAAGCCAATCTATGTAATAACAAAGAACAAAAAACGCCGCTGGTATTTAAGACAAACCCTACCGCTGTTATGTAATACTTTAAGGGGGCTACACTAAATGTTAGGTTCTTCCTGTATCTATCGGTCACGGGTAAATTCGAACCCCTTTATTCCTTTAGCGTCAGCATTTGAAAGGTCTTAACATTATGTGGGTTAGTTGTGCTGAATTTTCTAGAATTGTAGATTGTAGCAGGTCTAATGTGGCGCAGTCAATAAAAAACGGCCGAATTAAGGCTGCTTATTTGAAACAATCGGAAACCGGTCGAATAACAGCTATTAACACCGCAGCATTAGCTGATTGGAAAGCTACTGGCAGGCCATACCAGAAACCTTGGGAGCAGGTAGCTGCTGAGTACCTGGGGCCTAACTGGGGGCCACCGCCGTGGAGTGCTGAGCAATGGCAAACCGTGGCAATGGTGTGCGACCTGGCCAGGGAAATTAGATAGCAAGTTGCAAGGCACTAAAATGTGCAAAACATCAAAAGGTGCATCATGTTGATAGACCGTTCTTATATCAACTTCCTAGAAAACTTGCCTTGCAACCGCAAGTTCAGGAAAAGATCACCGTCATTAGGCAAATGGATGGATGGCTGGGTGCCAGAAAGAACCGGAGCGGATTATGTTGAACCGCTTCAGCAGGATTTTCTCAATACTGATGCAAAGGATGGTGTGATGGCAAAACTTGAGAATTGGGAATTTGGTAAGGGCAGCCGTAGCTAACATGTATTTGCACCCTTATAACTAACCCCAAATGGCCGGTAAAAAGCCTCAAGCGGTTAAAAAGGCAAGCTACAGATTAGCACTGGCAAAGTTACAAGCTAGGCATCGGCCAGATGATGATGAGTTACCAGAAAGCGCGGCTAAACTTTAAGGGGGAGTCCACCCCACCATGGTAGGTAGGTTGATGCCGCGCATCTAGTCAATGTGCGGTTTTTTATTGTTTATACAAGCCCAAATCATCTTCGCCGCACTGCAGCACCTCCGAGAGATCGGCCAGCATTAACCGCAGGCGGGGATGCTTTTCAGGATTAGCCGCAACGTGCAGGGCCGCTGCTGTTATGCGCAGGCTTAGGTCTTCCAGGCCCAGCAGTGCAGCGCTGAAGGTTTCGGTTGTAATCGAGCCAGTGGTGAGCATTGCAGTGTGGCAACTGCCGCCAGTGTTCCCCTATTGGTGGGTGTGTTGCGCCAAGCGGTTCTAGCTCTAGTTCAACGGAACATAATTGTTTTTCCGTTATCAGACCTTTTTAAGAAACTTCCCTTATGAGCTTTAAAAACTTCTGCTTTGGCCTCACAAAGAATAGATGCAGGGTCAAGGCCAAACAGTGCCGCATCGTCCATCACCTGATTTAATTCTTGCAATTCACCATTACCGGCAACGGTGCCGGTGCCTAATTCAAAACGACCTGTTTCAAGTTCAATAACACAAACAATTCCTTGCTTATGTAGCCAGCGATTAAAAGCTTGGCGGTTTTCTACTTTGCTGCGGTCGGTGGCAAGAAAATCAGCTATTTGCTTTTGAATTGCTGCCGCTGCATCAGCACCCGTAGGTTTGCGCCGTAATAAATCAGCCTGCACCTGTGCAGCAGAAACAAGTTTTTCAGCCCTTGCTAGCTCGTCATTAGCGCGCTGCAAGTCATCTTCTAGCATGCCAGCAATAGCAAGCTTTTGCTGCTTCAAATAATCTCTTATCTGTTCCTTTATCTGTTGCACGTTGCGTTTAGCATCAGCGCGGGTAGCTTCTACCTTAAGCTGGTTTTGTATTGCTTGATTCAGTTGGAGTTGTTGCTTATCATCATTAAAGTAGTTACTCCAACGAAAATCCTGTAACCGGCCCAATAGTATATCTTCCCTGTAACGTAACCTAGCTTTAGTGCAAACCTTTCTATCTTTTCTGTTGGTGCCGCAGCAAATGTAATCATAGAAATTCTTTGACCCATCAGGCGCCTTGGCTACAGTTCTTGAAAAAGTAATAACACTATTACAGCAGGAACAAAAAAGCCTACCTTGAAAAAGATTGCTTAAGCATTTGGTTGAAATGCTGGCCAGCCTTACTGCTCTTAATTCTATAGCTTGATGAACAGCATCAAATTGTTCCTTTGTTATCAATGGCGGATAAACACCTTCTATAACTTCACCTGTTTTTATATGGTAGCCATTTCCTTCCGTTTTTTTATACAAAGCGCGCCCACCATAAACTGCAGGATTGCGCAATAAATTATCAATAGTCGCACGTGATATTCGCTTGCTCGGGTCTTTGATTTGCATTACTCCACGTTCCTGTAAGTGCCTTGTAACTGTTACCGCACCCATTGTTTCTGATAACTCAAAAGCCAGCTTTACCCAATCAGCATGATTGTTAGTTTGAAACTTATTAGTCGTTTCGTCAAAATCAAGCCAGAACGGGTAAGGCGCCTTTGATGATGTTCTCGACTTAAACGGTTTAAGGCCAGCTTTTAGGTCTGTTCGCATTTTGGTGCTAGCACCTAGCGACCTATCGCGCTTGGCTTCAAATTCCAGTCTTGCTTGGTTATGAGCACCAATTATTTTGTACGGAGTGCTGGGGTCCGAATCCAGCGACTTCAAAATCTCTCCATTCCAGTCGCAGAAGCTGATACAAAGGCCAAGTTTTCCAAGCTGAATCAGCGTCAGCAGTGCGTCATCTAAAGGCTCGCGGCTAAACCGGCTGAAGCTCTCAACAACCAAACAGGTTCCTGGCGGCCAGCGGCCAGCAGCGCCTAGCTCAAGGAAACGACCAAAGGCGCCAGTTTTGTGTTTGCCTGCACCAGATAGGCCAAGGTCTTGAAACCGTTCATCAAGCACATAGTCGGGATGCTGCACTAACCAATGCTGCAAGGCTTGCTCCTGGCGGTCGATACCGCTGCGATCTATGGCCTGATGCTTGGTGCTGACACGCTGGTAACTAACGGCCAGCTTTTGGATTGGCACATCCGCGGCGGTTTTAGTAGTTGGCGCCATAAGGCAAAACCTTGTTATGCCAATACGTTACCCCATTTGTCAACGACGTATCTAGGAGCATACTCCCGCCAACGTGGAAACAAAAAAAATAGACTCTTACTGAAAGCCGAGCTTGCATACATCAAAACAGCCATTCAGACTACGTAGGCAGTCAACTTTCTGCCAACAATGCGCAAGCCCGATTCCCTTAACAACAATTGCATCAGCGTTCGAGTGCGTACACATACGCAAGAACGAATCAAGCAAATTGCAGCGGCTGAAAACAAAACTCAGTCAAATGTAATCCGAGCAATTCTTGAATCTGCGACCGTAAAAGGTCAATAAAAGCAAAACCAAAAAAAAAGGGCTTTCAGTTACCAGCTGAAAACCCTTCTTTGTCAAAGAAACCAGCCTTCATGCCGCGCAAAGGGAAAGAAGGACTGAATCAAACAAGGGCTAGGCACCCTGCAGATGAAACATATCAACCCAGGCCACCAAAATCAATCGTTATTGAATTGGGAGCCCCAACATTCTAGCGACAGCAGCTCTTTTGAACGATCTGTACGGCCTGCTAGTTCTCAATACCAGCAAACCGCTGGAGCGATATCTCGTGAGGTTCAGCTCTGTTGGTTCAAGCCTCAATCAAAGGCTCCGCTATGGCTGAGGGAATACGTTAAAGCAGGTGCAGACCTTAATTCCTACGGCTATGGCTTTACGCACCTTGGGGAAAAATGCGAAAATTGGTGGGCCGCAACTTATGACGAAAAAGGCCAGGTTGTCAGGGCCTTTCTTGCATCAGACCAAAGCATTAGGGCCTACCAAGAATTAAGGGAGGAGGGATATGGAACCTGCCCTCGTGAAGCTGTTTATGTGCCAACAATTGCAGCAGGCACTCCAGCAAAACCAGCTCATCCATATCTGTTGGGTCCCCTTTATCTTCACCCTGATCACTGGGAAGAACTAAAAAAGAGCGCCATTGCGGAAGATGTTGCCGAGCAAAATTGTGAAAGCTTTGGCCCAGGTACTGATCGGCATTGGGAGGATGAACGTGCAGAACTAATAGCCCACGCCCGACTAAAGATCCAAACCGGCAGCATTGCAGGCAATGGACACCAGCAAAACCAGCCCGCTTACCTAGCCGCAAAACTAATAAACCTTGGCAAGCGTTACCAACACCTAGAAGCTGGCGGCTGGCGGTCATTAAGTGAAGCGCTTCCTGGCATTGCTCCTTTTGACCAATGGAAACCAAACCAACCACGGGCAAAACATAAGCAAGACAGCTCAGGCGTTTGGTATGCCGTTGAAGGGCAGCGCATCAAATACGAAGCGCCGCCAGCACACCCAAACGGTGGTGGGTTGCTTTTGCCTCAAGTTCCATTTCGGTGCTGGCATGAAATTTGCAAGCGCCAAAATCTTCCATTTCCTTCTACTGATGTGCTTCTAAATGGCTTTTGGCAATGGGCAATCGAAACACCAAAGCTAAAGATTGTCATTACTGAAGGTTGGAAAAAAGCACTAGCTGCGGTATCAGCTGGTTTTGCAGCTGTTGCATTGCCTGGCGTCCAAATGGGGCGCCGTGTTGCAGCTGATGGCAGCAGCCAGCTGATTGCTGAATTGCAACAGCTCAGCTGTTTGGGCAGGCATTGGCAAATTGTTTTTGATGCTGATGCCAAGCGATCAACCGCCGCAAAAGTTAGCGCTGCTGCTGGTGCCTTAGCTGTTGCTTTGCGATCAGTTGATGCAACAGCAGATATTTGCCGCCTGCCTTTACTGCCTAACACCGATAAAACCGGCCTTGATGATTTGCTTTATGCCATAGGTGTTGAGGCTTTTGAAGCAGCGCTTGCAAATGTTGCTGCGCTTCCAGTTCTACCTTGGCTTAGACCTGCTGATTTAACGGCACCAGCTGGGCAGTGGTTAGGTAATGCCTGCCCATTACCAACACCAGAAAAAGCGCCCCTGGTGGTCGTTAAAGCGCCTATGGGATGCGGCAAAACTCAAGCAACCGCGGCAGCAACAACTCCACTGATGGCAGAGGGTGTCCCGATATTGATGCCAAGTCACCGAAAAGCGCTAGGCCAAGCAGCATCAGAAGCAATCGGGGTGCCGTGGTGCCCAAAACCCGGTAGTCCTGAACGCCAGCAGGGTGTAGCTGGTTGTTGGGATAGCTGGGCGCCAAATACCGCCTTGCGCATCAGCGGGGCTAGCTATAGCGGAGGTGTTTTTGTAGTTGATGAATGGTGTCAAGCAGTTGAGCACCTGCTATTAAGCACCGGCACCGCATTGGCAAAACGCAGGGCCGAAGTATTACGCACCGCAGCAGAGCAATTGTCACGGATGCGCCAAATCATTGCCCTAGATGCTCAATTATCAAATTGGGCGGTTGAGTTGCTTGAGCGCTTAAGCGGTAGACGGGCCCTAATAGTAGAAAGCCTGCATCAACCAATGAAAGGCCGGCCTTTATTCGCACCGAATGACTATAAAACTGCACAAAGCGCTAGCAAAGCCTTTAAAGGCAAATTAGGCAACTTAATTGCTGATGGAAAACCCTTTCTATGTTGGACATCAGCACAGCAAGGAGAATACAGTAATTCGGCCCTGATTCTTGCTCAACTACATCTAGAACTCAAGCCAGATGCGCGCATATTAGTTATTGATAGCACTAGGCCAGAGGCTGCTGCTGCAATTGTTAATGCACCAGATAGCGAAGCCGCTAAATATGATGCAATTTATTGCACACCAGCTATATCAAGTGGCATCAGTTTTAACACTTGGGAGCCAGCTGCGGTGATTGCCTATGCAGGCGGACACATTGCACCAGAGCACGTTGCACAGGCTCTAGCTCGTGTTAGGCGCCCTGAAGTACCTGCTTATATATTTGCACCAATTCGGGCGCCTGGCGCTGCCATGCGTGTGGGTAGTGGCGCTACAAATGCCGCCAAGTTAATAAAAGATTTGCGCTCTATTGCTGACCCTCTATATGGCCAGCTAGTGGCTGGTGATGCAGAAGGTGCGTGGCTCCAAGCGTGGGCAGAACTTGGCGCTTATCGCAACAGACAACGCTTTGCTTATGCAGCATCAATTGCAGGTCTACTTGTATATGAAGGCTGGGCACTACAGGCTCCCAATCTTGAAGCATTCCCAGCCGGTGATCAAGAAGCTACTGAATGCAAAATAGCATCGAATAAATATAAAGTTGGAGCTGATGAACAGCTAATAAATGCACTACCATTAACCGATGAAGAAGCCAAGGCACTATCTAAAAAGCAACGACTTAGCCCAGAAGAAAAAAGCGCTTTGGATCGTCACCAGTTACTAGCTAGATGGGGCCATCCTGAACAAGAAGCACTTACCCATGAATTATTGAAAATTGACAGGGAAGGCTTATTAGAGCAACTAAAAATGCGCTGGCTACTTGAAACACCAGAAGCACAAGCAATGCTGCCAAGCCGCGATAAGGCCGCTATTGCTGCACTTGATTCAAAGGGCATGCCATTTGAACCCGACCGGCCACGGGTAACGATGGGCCACAAACTGGCAGCGTTAAAAGCAATGCAACTGCCAAACCTGTTACAGCGATTTAAGGCAGGTGAAGCTATTGCAGCTAATGATCCAGAAATTATTGAGCTACATAGAAAAGCCACGGTACACAGAGGGCAATTAGTTGCTGCACTTGGGATAGGCCCAGGCAAAAGGGCAAGCGGCACCCTTAAAACACTTTTAGGTGCAATCGGGTGGAGTTGTTCATCAACAGGCCGCTTGAAAGACAGGGCAGGCGATAAACGCGATGTTTACGTGTATCAAGCCAGACCATTACCAACACCACAAGGAATCAGAAGTGAAGCTTTAGCTAATAAATGGTTGGCTGAACTGACTACTTATGTAGGTGGGGCTAAATTTTTCCATATAGAAGAACATATGGAAGAAAAAAGCCCCACGCCAGCATCTGAGCCAGCACCACTGGCTTCAAAACGGTTGCGCGCCAGTTGGTTGAAATTATCAGCCGCATGGGCTCAACCACCTAATATCCCCACACCTGCCGCCTAATGATGAAACACCTACCTAAGGCCCTACTGCTGGCGCTGCTGGTGGGTGGACCTGCTTTGGCACAAGCAACAAAAAAGCCACCAGCAAAAGCCCCAGAGATAGAAGTGGATTACCTGAAATGTGATGCAATGGAGAAAGCTAAAAAAAGATTAGAAAGCAGCGTTCTTATCAAATTGGCAACCGACAGGGCAGAGATGGAAGCCCTTATGGCCACCAGACGCGGCACTAATTCCGAGCAGATCCGGGCTCAACTAAACGCAAGAGAAAACACGTATTCCCTTCTTCGTCAAGGCATTGGCGAAGAATTTGCGGTTGAAGAAATGAAAAGGGTTCAAAAGGTAGAAGCCGATATGCGAAAAGCTAAATGCCCTTGAATCGCTGCTAGCCACCATGGCGGCCCCAATGGCTGTTGCCTGCCCAAACGTTTGGTAATCACCTACACCGCAGCAGATGCTCCAAGGTTTCAGCATCCCAAATAATGTAAGGGCCATTGTAGAAAAAATGAGTAATTACTTTTGCGATGCCTTCTTTTCGCATTCGATAAAGAGTTGTTCGACTCAAGTTAAAAATTGAACAGGCTTGCGCCGTGCTGATGAAGCGGGAGTGGTGGTACACGAGGAAACATGTGTTGCTAGAATAATTGTATCGACATATCGTTTCAATGAAAATCCCTGGAAGCCACTACCGACTGGCAAGCCTTATTGCTGACCGTGATGGCCGCGGATATGAAGCAGGCATTAGCAACAGCCTCCGCAAGCCAGATGAAAAAGTATTTGGCCCTAGAGGTAGTGATGCAACATTTTTGCCAACTCAAACCTTTTGCAGAGATTTAGGTGTAGGCATAGCAAGCGCAGGTGGCAACCTGATACCAACAGGAATTCAAGCGGTTGCAGCAGCAGCTAGACCCCAACTATTGCTTGAGAAATTAGGAGCGCAGCGGTTGGAGGTAAGCCAAACCGGCCCAGTTGATTTGCCAGCTTGGGTAGCTGGTAGTGGCGCATGGGTAACTGATGGTGGGGCACCTGCTGAAAGTCTTCCCACAGTTCGAAGTGTTAATGCAAGTGGGCGAATGGCTGCTGCCCGAATTGTTTTATCCCGTCGATTACAACTCCAAGCTATAGACCTTGAATCGGCTGTACTAGGCGAAATATCAGCAGCAGTTGCCCAAGTAATTGAGTCAGGTTTTATCGCCGGTACCGGTACAAATAACCAGCCCCTGGGCCTGCTTAATACCACCGGCGCAGGCACTCAAGCATTTGCCGCCTCAGTGCCAACGTATGCCGAACTGGTGGGCATGATTGAAACCGCTGGTGATGCTGATGCAGACCTGAGCCGTTGCGTATTCTTGTGCCACCCGTCAACACTTGCCAACTTGCTAAAGACGCAAATTGATGCAGACGGCGGCGAATTAGCTGTTACCTATACCGATAAGCATAGAGTTGCTGGCTTCCCTATTTATTCCACCCGCAACATAACTGAAGGCAAAGTGATATTTGTAGACCCTACAATGCTGCGCTGTGTGTATTGGGGAGCGCCACAGTTAATAGTAGATAGGTTCAGCAACAACAAAAGCATTTCTGGTGCCGCTGAGTTGATACTGTTTAACTTATGCGATATCGCAGCACTGCACCCAGCTCAAATGGTTCTGGGGTCTAACTAATGAATGCTTTATCAGGTCAAGGTGCAATCACACCCGAGGCTTTTAAGCGTTGTTGGCAAGTAACAAAAGAAGAGCAGCAGCAACTCAATCAATTACTACCTAAGCAGGAGGGTTGCTGGCCTCTAGAGCAAGCAACACGCCAGCTAGACAAGCTGCGAGGTGTAAGGCGATGACAAGACGTAAGCAGCCAAGGCCATGGCTAGCAGCAGGTAGCAGCTATGAACTCCAGCAGTTGCAACAGATGGAAAACAACCTGCGCAACTGGGGCCGCTCACATCCAAGACCATTTGAGGAACACATAACCCCACCACCTAACTGGGTGCTATGGAATTACTAAGCCACTGGTGGCCACTGGCGGCCACGGTCAATGACAAACAGTTGCAACGCCTATTGCGGCTTGACTGCACCGCAATGGCTGCCCTTACTCAGGAGGCCAGCCTTGCAGTGCATGGCCGCAAGCCAATCTATGTAATAACAAAGAACAAAAAACGCCGCTGGTATTTAAGACAAACCCTACCGCTGTTATGTAATACTTTAAGGGGGCTACGCTAAATGTTAGGGTCCTTCCGCATTCCGTGGCCGTGGGTGTT
>Ga0247834_1003863_pt1 | contig 19730 bp, 19 predicted proteins | sample LaCruzMarch2015__8_FD_187118 | JGI IMG/M metagenome (GOLD analysis project Ga0247834, IMG submission 187118) | Freshwater microbial communities from meromictic Lake La Cruz, Castile-La Mancha, Spain - LaCruzMarch2015_12m | ecosystem: Environmental > Aquatic > Freshwater > Lake | place: Spain...
TCTAATTTAGATGATTTATCAAAATATGCTGCGTGGGCTGTGCTTACACCTCAGGGAAAGCAAAAGCATAAAGATGATTCGTTGTTTCATGTTTCTGAAAAAATTGACCCTAATTTTGCTTTGCGTAATGTTAAAAAAATAAATGGTTCATATGTAACAACTACGCCTAGAACCCGAGAAGGATTTGGTTTAACTGATACTGGTTTTTCAAATCCTCAATCAGCTAGCGAAGCACATTACTGTATTTTGTGCCACAATCAAGGTAAGGATAGTTGCCGTACTGGGTTGGCTCAAAATCCTCAAAAACCTGGCTGCCCACTGGACCTAAAAATTTCTCAAATGCATGCGCTAAAACGTAATGAATTAAACATTGCAGCGCTTGCAGTGATCATGGTCGATAACCCAATGGTGGCAGCTACAGGTCACCGTATTTGTAATGATTGTATGAAGTCATGCATTTTTCAAAAACAAACCCCAGTGAATACGCCAGGAGTTGAAACCAATATTTTAAATGCAGTGCTCAGTTTGCCTTATGGGTTTGAAATTTATAGTTTGCTCACTCGGTGGAATCCTTTGAATTTTGAGCAGCCATTGCCTGCTGCTGAAACTGGTCATCAAGTTCTTGTTGTGGGGCTTGGGCCTGCAGGTTTTAGCTTGGCTCATTACTTAGAGCGGGATGGCCATAAGGTCGTTGGCATTGATGGGGCAAAACTTGAACCATTGCCGGTTCCACTTTGGGAAAAAACTCTAATTAAAGATAGTAATATTCTTTTTGAAAAACTTGATGAGCGTATTTTAAGTGGGTTTGGCGGCGTTGCTGAGTACGGCATTACGGTGCGTTGGAATAAAAATTATTTGAAGATATTAAGATTGCTATTAGAACGCAGGCATAACATTAAATTTTTTGGATCAACCCGTTATGGTGGCCAAATAAATGAAAGTAATTATAAAGCATTAGGGTTTGATGCTGTTGCTTTGTGCACAGGGGCAGGGGCTCCTAAGTTACCAAATATTCCAGGTGCTCTAACACCTGGAGTACGTTTGGCTAGTGATTTTTTAATGGCGTTGCAATTAACGGGGGCTGCAAAAAAAGATTCTTTAGCGAATCTGCAGATTCTAGAGCCTATTCTGGTAATTGGCGGCGGTTTAACCGCAATTGATACAGCCACAGAAGCTAAAGCGTACTACACGGTTCAAGCGAAAAAATTTAAGCAGCGCTACAATCAATTGTTAAAAATTTATGGCGAGGCAGAGCTTAAAAAATGGTGGACACCTCAAGACCATATTGATGCAGAGCAGTTGTTGAGCTTTGAAACTGCAAACGTGCGGATTATTTATAGGGCAGACATAACTAATGCGCCAAGTTATGCATTGAATCATGAAGAAATTGAAAAAGCCTTAGAAGAAGGAATTATTTTTGAGCCTAACTTGGTGCCACTGCGCATTGAAAAAGATGATGCAGGGCAGGTTAAAGGTTTATGGGCAAAGCGTAGGGATACAGAGGAATTTTTGCCCGCACGATCTATTATTATGGCGGTTGGCACTCATCATGAACCCTTAAGCGAAACCCATGCCAGCTTTGGTGATGCAAATCCTGCTTACGCGGGTAGTGTGGTCAAAGCTATTGCTAGTGCCAAAAATGGTTATAAATCGATTAGCCATGACTTAAAATCCAAGCCTCCTTTGCCTAAGGTTGAGTTGTCAGGGTTACTGACTGCAAAAGTAGCGGCTGTTTCCAGACTTGCTAAAAACCTTGTTCAAATTGAAATCATGGCGCCTCTTGCAGCTGCAGCATTTCAGCCAGGCCAATTTTATCGCCTTCAAAATTTTGAATCCCTTGCACCTATTGTGAATGACACTCGCTTGGCTATGGAGGCTTTGGCACTTACTCCGGTTAAGGTTGATAAAGTAAGCGGAATCATTACTTTTGTAATTGTGGAAATAGGCTGTTCATCATTATTAGTGCAATATCTGAAACCTGGCGAGCTGATCAGCCTAATGGGCCCTACGGGAACGCCCACTGAATTGCCGATTAACAAGAGCATTTTGCTGGTTGGTGGCGGACATTTTAATTTAGCTCTTATACACTTGGCCCAAGCTTTAAAAGAAAAGGGCAACACAGTGCATTGGGTGGCGGGGTATCGTTCAAGTGCCGATAGAACGCATGTAGAAGACATTGAAAATGCAGCACATAAAATGTGGTGGTATTACGCAGAAGCAGCGTCTGGTGAACAGCAAGGCAATGCTATAGATGGGTTGCACTACTTAAAAAATAAAAATATATTGCCGTCTATTGATTGGCTGTTTGTTATGGGTTCAACGCTTATGCAAGAAGCAATTGCCAAAGAACTCGTTCAGCTTAAAAATTTATTGAATCCAGCACTTAAAACAATTGCGAATATCAATATTCCAATGCAGTGTATGATGCAGGGTATATGTGGTCAGTGCCTTATCGTTAATGAAAATGGCTCTAAGTTTTGTTGTAAAAATCAGGAAATTAGCATTCAAGAAATGCCATTTGATACACTGCAAAACCGCAGCAAACAAAATAGCTTGTTGGAAAAAATATCACGACTTTGGCTCAGCCATATAACTGAAATTAACTAGTTTTATAACGGGGGCAAAAATGCAAAAACTTCCTTCTAAAGACACTGTTCCTACCTTAGGGGAACGATGGGCAGATAAAGTCGCAGAATTTGGTGGCAGCTGGACATTCATTATTTTATTTATGATTATGATGATTGTGTGGATTGGGTTAAATTCATGGGTGCTTTTTTTTCAACCATTTGATCCATATCCATACATATTTTTAAATTTGGTGCTTTCTTGCATAGCAGCACTTCAGGCGCCAATTATTATGATGAGTCAAAATCGTCAAGAAGCAAAAGACAGAATTAGGGCCGAAAAAGATTATCATATTAATCTAAGGGCAGAGCATGAGATTCAGCAGTTACGTAACTGTTTGAATGAGCACACGATTTCTCAGCAGGATAGCTTCAATAAGCTTCATGAAGCTCTTAAGGAATTTAAAAATCATCAAAAAAATTGATAATTTCGTTAGATCTTTTTGTGGTTAAGTTCTATATTAAGACAATTAAAGATTGCACTTTTGCCTTGCAGGATTGAAGGATATGTTACGTTTTTTTAGTATTTTTGTTTTAATGTTTATGATTTGTTTTGGTGTTAAGGGTGCGGATATTTCTATTGATGGTCCTGAAAAATTTGAGCAGTTAGATATGTCAGCTGGGCAAAAGCTGAAGTCAATTAGCCTGAAAAATTTGAATATTAATGACCAATTTTGGGAAAAATGGAATGGTTTGAATTTTGACTTAAGTGATTTGATTTGTTTGTCTTTTGATCGTTGTACTTTTGAAGAGTGGGAGACATTTGCATTTTTAGCTGGTTTTAGTATCCAAAAATTAAAAATGACTAATTGTAGCATTTCTGATGAAAATCTATCTGACATTATGAAGTTTTCCTACGTTTATATCACGGAAATGATCTTTAGTGGAAATAACTTAGGAAAAGATAAAGGTCAGTTTTATGAAGCTTTAGAGAATTTTCATGCTAAAGGTGGTGGATTAAGTCTATTAAATTTATCTGATAACTATGTTATATCAGAGATAAAAAGTAAAGAATACGCAGGAATGCCTAATATTATCTGGGAATAATTGGCTCTTCAATTATGTGGTACGTGACTCTTCTGTTTGGTGAGAAAACGCTATTAAATAGGGCAGTTTTTATTGCTAGATTATTGACCAGCATTTCTTGTCTTGCGTACCTTTCTCGTTGCGCACTGCTGCTTGCTTCACTTTCTATTTTTTGTGTGCTTAATGTGCTTAAGCACTTATTGGTAGAATCAATATAAATTTTTATTCTGTTTTTATTTTCTTGCGAGAAATCACCTTCAGATATAGCTCTTGCTATTGCTTGATTATTTGCGTTTATTGTTAGTACTTCTTCGATATATTTTTCGTCATGCGTGCCTAATATGCTTAACCAGTTGGTGGTATAAACAATGAAATCTTGTAAGTGTTGCGTAATATCAGCCTGTGGTAAATCAGGTCTAGATAATACCGTTTTTATTTCTAAATTTTTTGTATTTATTCTTTCTTTTGCTTTTATTATTTCTTCATATTCTACTTTTTTTGTGTCTAGCTTGCTTAACCAATAATTAAGGACATTAATAAATTCTCTTTTGATGGTTTCGTCGTAAATGGAAACCTTTTTCCATGAATTAGGGCCTCCTTCAGCTTTTGGCCTGGTATTAAATTCTAGTTCTGCCTCTCCTGTTTTATATGTTAAACGAAAAAAATTTCCGCTATCTGTTGAACTTACACTTTTGGCAGGACTTGAGAAGGCGCTTGAGGCAGCACTTACACTTTTGGCAGGACTTGAGAAGGTACTTGAGTCAGCACTTACACTTTTGTCAGGACTTGAGAAGGCGCTTGAGGCAGCACTTACACTTTTGTCAGGACTTGAGAAGGCGCTTGAGGCAGCACTTACACTTTTGGCAAGACTTGAGAAGGTACTTGAGCTTGTATTTTGATTATTTATGTATTCCATTATAAAATTTATTAATTTTTTATAATGATCACTTTTTATATTTGGATTTATGCCGATTATCATAAAATATATGTCAAAATTTAAATTTGGGAATATACTACTAAGATCTGTGTAGTTATCAACGCAAGAAAGACCGTCATTATCAGGACCTGCTGCATTGCATGTTGCGGAATCAGTATAGATAAAAACTGTTCCACTCACATTGGAGCTTTTGTCATTCAATAATTTTTTGAGAAGTTGTCTTTCAGTGTGAGAATCATCGCTTATTCTTGTAAAGTAGTCCTCATTGCAGCTTGAACTTGATTCGACTTCAAAGTTAGCTGTTTTATCTATAGCCATCTGTTGATCCGTGCTATCTATTGCAGCACTTGCACTTGCACTTGCACTTGCACTTGCTGAGCTGAATTTTTCGCGAGAATAGCTATCATCTATTTCTGTTGAGATGTCAGCTCTAGAAGAGGTTTTGTATGGTCTTTTTTTTGCTACAAATATTGGTTGTTTTTCAGTGCTTCCCTCTGGTATAAAAATCCCTAATCCCTCCATTTGCCACGTAGCTAATTGAGGAGAAAAGGGATTAATTTGCAATGCGTGAGCTCTATCTTCTTTATGTTTTTTTATTATATTTTCAAAATATGTTTTGTAATAATCTTCTCTTCGTGCTTTAAGTTCTTTAATTTCTGCTTGCTGTCTGATTTCTTCTCTCAATCTGAGTATTGCTTCACTTGGTTTAGGCCAAGGAGGAATTGTATAAGGTCTTCTGCTGATTGCAGAAACTAAAGGAAAAACATCCGCCGATAAATGCGTGAACATCAATGAAACAAATACAATTAATTTAAACATAAACAAATATATTTTAATTTTATTTATTTTATAATTATAATATTTAATATTTCGTTAATGTATTTCTAATTCTCGCCAATGCGTTGAGCTAGGCTTGCCTCTAGAAACACATCAATATCACCATCAAGCACACCTTGGGCATTGCCGCGCTCTACGCTTGTTCTGGTATCTTTTACCATTTGGTATGGTTGCAGCACGTATGAACGAATTTGGTGTCCCCAACCGATGTCAGTTTTTGAGCTATTGCTAGCGCTCATTTTTGCTTCACGTTCACGAAGTTCAAGTTCATAAAGTCTAGCACGCAGCATGGCATAGGCTTGTGCGCGGTTACGGTGTTGTGATCTGTCGCTTTGACATTGCACCACAATGTTAGTTGGCAGGTGGGTAATGCGAATGGCGCTTTCAGTTTTGTTAACGTGCTGTCCACCTGCACCGGAAGCACGGTAGGTATCAATTCTTAAATCTTTTTCTTCAATTTGAATATCAATATTTTCATCAACTTCAGGGTATACCCATACGGAAGCAAAACTTGTGTGGCGACGCGCATTTGAATCAAAAGGGGAAATACGAACTAAGCGGTGCACACCACTTTCAGTTTTAAGCCATCCGTATGATCTGAATCCATCAACTTTGATGGTAATTGATTTTAGGCCAGCTTCTTCCCCAGGGCTTTCGTCTAGAATTTCAAGTTTGTACCCTTTGCTGTCAGCCCAGCGGGTGTACATGCGTGCTAGCATCTCTGCCCAATCCTGGGCTTCTGTGCCACCAGCGCCGGCGTTGATTTCAATGAAAGCATTACTAGAGTCAGCTTCACCTGAGAGCAGGCTTTCTAGCTGCAGTTTAAGAGCTTTTGCGCATAAGACGTCTAGCTCTTTTTCTGCTTCCGCTTCTGTGGAAATATCTTGCTCTGCTTCTGCTAACTCAATTAATGTTACGGCATCTTCAAGGTCTTGTTTTAAATCGGTGACTCGTTTTAAGGCTGTCCTTAGTGTATCGCGTTCTTTTAGGATTTTTTGAGCAGTAGCAGGGTCATCCCACAAAGTAGGTGATTCAGCTTGTTCATCAAATGTTTGCAGAGTTTTTTGAGCGGTGTCCCAGTCAAAGATGCCTCCGTAATAAGGTTAACGCTTGTTCAACCTGATTAACTTTGTGGATATGCTCGGCCTTCATAATAAAAATTCCAAGAACTAGTGAAGTTTAATGATTTTCAGTGTAACCACAATAATGGCTCTCGTGTGCTAATGCAACTATTGAGGAGGTGTTTTCTTGCCCTTAAAGCCTTTTGCCACAACGTACATTTCGGCAGAGTCTTGGCGACTTGAGTCAGGTTTAAAGTGGACAACTTTGGAGAAGTGAACTTTAAGCTGTTTTAACAATTCCCCTTCTGTGCCACCCCTTAAAACTTTTGCGATAAACGATCCATTTTTTGCTAAATGGTTGATTGAGAAATTAAGAGAAGCTTCTAGAAGATTAAATATACGTATGTGGTCAACGGCTGGAATGCCGCATGCTGCTGCTGCCATGTCAGACACAATAACGTCGGCAAGCTCTATGTGCTGTGATAATTGCTGTTGAATGGCTTCGTCTTCAAAGTCACCTTTGATGATCAATACATTTGGGTTACTAAATGGATCAATGTCTTGTAGATCAAGGGCAATTACTTTGCCTTTGTGAGAAACTTTATCGGCAATGACCTGGGTCCAACCACCAGGGGCTGCTCCCAAATCAATAACAGTTTGTCCTGATTTTAAAATTTTATATTTTTCATCAATTTCTATGAATTTAAAAGCAGCTCTTGAGCGGTAGCCTTCTTGCTTTGCTTTTCGCACAAAAGGGTCGTTAAGTTGGCGCAAAAGCCAATCACGCGATGACTGGGTCCGCTTCTTTTTTGATTTTAAGATTACGCGCCCAACTGGATTTCTCATGCATCACTTAACAGTTGTTTTTGTTTTAAAAGTGTTTGCAACTCTCCATTTTGAAACATTTCTCGAACGATATCGCATCCACCAATAAATTCACCTTTTACGTATAGCTGAGGAATTGTGGGCCAGTTGGTATAGTCCTTAACGCCCTGACGAAGAGTTGGGTCAATGAGCACGTTAACATCTTTAAATGGAATACTTAGCTGGTTAAGAATCTGAATAACAGTCGCTGTGAACCCGCACATGGGCATAGCTGCTGTTCCTTTCATGAATACGACAACATCGTTTCCTTTAACTAATTCGTCAATTTGTTGACGTGCGTCACTCATGAAATTCTCCCGAAATATAATTTGTTTTTATTGATAAAGCGTGAATATCATAGTCCTTAAGAGCAGCATAAACTTTTTGGTGTTGCTGTATACGACTAAGACCTTCAAAGGTTGCGCAGGTTATTTCTACTTGGTAATGATCATTGTCTCCTGCCGTATCGATAACAACAATTTTTCCACTAGGAAAGGCTGTTGATAGGCAATTTTCAAGATCAGATTGTAGAATTGGCATTAAGCAGCTTCCTGAATTGTTTCTTCTTTTTTTAAATACTCCAGCAATCCAAACCGGCGAGCTACTTCTGTGCAGCCAGTCCAATTGGTTCCAAGCCCTATGCTAGAATCCAGTCTTTCACCAGATTCAGCATCGATAATCGATGAAGAGTCCAACCCAAAAGCATCAATTAAAATAAGTTTTGTTGCTTCAAAAAAGTCAGCTGAAAAAACACGGCCAAATTCCAGACAGTAATTTGCTAATCGCAAATTTAAAGCGGAAAATTGTCCAAGCAAAAAATCATTAATACGACGAATGGCACTAAATAACACTTCAAGTTCTTCTTCTTGAACCCAACCTAGAGCGTAAGCATGTTGAGGAGCAATAACTGTCTGAACGCCGTCTTTATTTTTTAAATATAATTCAATAATTGGTTCGCTAATCACCATGCCCGATTCTAGGTTAAAAAGCTCAGCCAAGGAATCAATAGCAATATTGTGTACACGAAAACGAAATGGCATTGGATCAGCCAAACGAACAAGTTGTTCTCGCATATTCAAGCGCTTAATAAGATGTGTTTCAACACCAATTTGATTTAAACGTTGCATTAGTAGTTCAGAAAAACGGTTATTCAATGCCCCATGAGCACTAGATGCTTGCAAATCTTCTTTTTGGTCAAGGCTGTCCTTGAAATACAAAACCAATGTTCCTGGTTCAGGGCCATCAAATAATATTTTAGTTCGGCCGTTAAATAATTCTTTACGGCGAGTTTGTTGACGAGCGGTGGTAAAATTTTGGACGTCTTGTGTCACTAGAGACCTCAACCAGACTGACATTACCTTACTTTACATATAGCAAGCCTATGCCCAATTTACAAGTTTTTCGTTGTATATCCACCATTTTGTGGGGATTTAGCACTATTTAAATTGAGAAGTGGCGGAGAGAGGGGGATTCGAACCCCCGATAAGGTTTAAACCCTATGACGGTTTAGCAAACCGTTGCCTTAAGCCACTCGGCCATCTCTCCGTGACTATATTTGTATTATCCCAGCTAATAGTTGTCAACTAAAGAAGTTTAACAAATTGTTAAGAATCTCATTGGCTGCTAATAAAAAACATGCTTAAATATGTTCGTAAGTCTTTTTTACTTGGTGTTTATATGGGTAGTGCTGCAGTGAAAGTGCTGGATGATATTGAAATGAATACAGTGCCTCAAACATTGGGACTTATTTTTAAAACCGAAAGGAACAAGCAAAAATTAACGCTTGAAGTTATTTCAGAACAGCTAAAAATTCGTAAAATTTTCTTACAAGCTATTGAAAACGAGCAGTTTGACGAATTACCAGGGGGAGTTTATACCGTTGGTTTTATTCGTTCGTACGCAAAATATTTGAATCTTGATCAAGAAGCAATTATTGAACAGCTTAAAGATGAAAGCTTTTTTGTCCCGGCTCCTTTGAAAAGTGTGGGTGATGAGCAGCATTTTCCAACTAGCAGATTTGTTCCTAGCGGTATGGTTTTTGTTGGCTTGCTGTTACTTGCTTTGTGTGCGCTATCTGCATATTTTTTCTTAGATGAATCTCCACAGCTTCATATTAATTGGCCTAGTACGGATTCGAAGACAACTTTGTAGACTATCGTATATCTTAAAGTATTCTTGTTTTCTTGTACGCTTGAAGGGCTCTGTCCCTTGATTCCTTTAGGTTAATTATAGGATTGGGATAGGTCTTCCCCAAATCAATTTTGCAAGCTTTTAAAATAGTTGCAGGCGTCTCCCAGGGTTTGAATAAATATTTGATAGGAAGCTGTCTAAGTTCAGGTACAAAGTGGCGTGTATATTGACCTTCTGGGTCAAATTTTTCCCCCTGAGTTATTGGATTGAATATTCTAAAGTATGGAGCAGCATCTGCTCCTGAGCCAGCAATCCATTGCCAGCTTGCACTGTTATTTGCAAGATCTGCATCAACTAAACAATCCCAAAACCAATCACGTCCATGATGCCAATGAAGCAATAAATTTTTTACTAAGAAAGATCCTACAATCATTCTTACTCGATTGTGCATGTAACCTGTTTGCCATAATTCACGCATACCTGCATCAATAATAGGATACCCAGTTTTTCCTGCTTTCCATGCTTGTAAAAACGCATGATTATTAGTCCATGGAAATTTATCAAAAGCACCCTGAAAATTTTTATGTGGCAAATTAGGAAAATGATAAAGTAGAGAATGAGAAAATTCTCTCCAACCGAGTTCACTTAGGAAGCAGTCAACATCAGCTGTATAGCCTTGATCCATATTTTTAATTTGAGCACTATACCATGCTTGATTAGGAGATATTTCTCCAAAATGTAAGTGAGGAGACAGTCTGGAAACATTTTTTTTGAAGGGGTAATTTCTATTTTCTTTATAATTTTTCAAGCCATTATCAGCAAAATTTATTAATTTTTCTTGAGCAGCTTTTTCACCAATTTCCCAGCATGATTCTATAGATTTATTCCACTTAGTAGATGGTAATAAATTAAGATTCTCTATAGAGGTATTATTATGAACATCTTTCACTAGTTTCAAGTTTTCAGGCTTAGGAATGGGAATTCGAGGCGCTACAGCTTGTAAACATCCCCTGGTATAAAAAGGAGTGAATATTTTATAAGGAGTGTTGTCCTTTTTTAAATTTTCCCATGGTTCCCAGAGTAATGATCCATTAAAACTTTTGCATTCTATATCTTTTTTTTTCAAAGCTTCTTTTATGGATGAATCATTTTTGATGCGCCATGGCTCATAACATCTGTTCCAATAAACGGTATCTGCAGGGGTATTTTGAAGTATTTTTAAAAGAACTTCTTTTGAATTTCCGACATACACATTTAACGAATTTGATAGGCATTCATTCAAAGCGTTCAGAGAATGATGCAACCATAGGCGACTAGCACTGCCCATTTTGAATGATTCTGCTTCAAGGTCATCTAAAATATAAATAGGTAACACTTTACCGTTTTTAGCAGCGTCAAAAAGCCCAGGATTATCACTAATTCGTAGATCTTGGCGAAACCAAAAAATGGTGATTTTGCTTATCATAAGTTACCTTTTTTCGTTGAGACTCCACGAGTATATTGAGCAAATGCTCTTGCAAATACTTTAAGAGTTCTGTACAAGTGCAATCGGTTCTTGAAAATTTAGTTTGTTATGTTCTTATCTTCTTTTAAAAGTATCACACTGTTGATTACGTGTGTTGTGCTTTTTTCGTTTGGTGGTTACGCAAATGGTGACGATTTAAAAAATACCGATCCAAATCAGCCTTTAGAGGCTAGCATAAGTTCTTGCATTAAAGATGTTCAAGAAAAACTATGGATGGCACAATCAGAGTTTGAGCAAGAAGAAAGGAAATTTGAAGATTATTCTTTTGAGGGCTGCTTTTTAGGAGGGGCCGATGCTCCTTCTCCCAGGCAAATAGACCATCTTGCGCATGATCAGAAATCTCTTGAACGTGCGCAAGATACGCTAGATTGGATTGCGCAAATAACTAATATGGTTAGAAAAAAATTAAAAACAAACGCTGCTAGAAAAACCTTAGATGCTGCTTTGGTTGGAGTTAGTGTAGAAACAGGTGATATTGAAAAAGCATTAAATAGATGATCTAAAAAACTCCCGAAAAAATACCCTGTGGATGCAGTTGATTATGCACTGCATGACCGCTTTCAAGATGCATCTACAAAAGCGTTTCCTATTTTGCTTGCATATATAAATCCTGGGATTTTGGTTGGATCAACAGATGAGCAAGCAGACATGAAAATTCTGTGTGACTATATTTATGCTGTTGATTCAATGCTTGATGATTCTTGTGAAGGGGGAAGATTTTATGACGCACTAAGGCGTCATTTTGTTAAGTGTTACGATGGCGTTCCTCAGGCAGACATTATAGCTAGGTCCAAAATTTTGAAGTACATTAATAAATTTGGCCAACGTGCACTTGCTGCTGTAGATGATCCAGATGACTACGAAGAGCAGTATGCTGTTGTTGATTTAACAAAAAATTATGAACTGGCAATACAATTGGGATTTGTTAATAAAACTCATCCAGACATGAATTATTATATATTTAGCAAAGTATGGAGATTGTATCATTTTTCGAAGCATGCCCCAGAATTGTTTGATTTATGTGAACAAAATGATAGAAAAACAATCGAAGGTGCACTAAGGGTAGGTGGGTGGATTGTTTGGAATCAGGCTGAACAAAATATATGGGTTGATCCAAAAGGTTGCATAAGCATAAGGCTGAAAAATAACGAAAAAATATTTACAGTAGGCTTTTTAGCCGAAAATCCTAAGAATGCAAAATATAAGGAAGGTCTAGACACATATATTCTTGGGGATCGGCGTACAGAAATGTTAAAGTTTTCTGTAAGAGAAGGCCAGCCATTTATAATTGCAGGTTCTTTGGATGATGCAAATACGCCATATTGGCTTACTTTAAATCGGTATGAGCGATATGCTCGCATGAGTGGCGCTCATGGACAATATCGTTAAGCAACATCAAGCTCTGAAATAGTTCCTGTTATAGTGTTGATGACATCATTCAGCAAGCTGGCGTCATCTCCTTGTGCCATAATGCGAATTAGTGATTCTGTGCCAGACTGTCTAACAAGCAGTTTTCCATATTGATCGAGGCGCATTTTAGCGTCATCAATAACCAAACGAATGCGATCATCGTTTAAGTTAATGGCATGCTTTGTGCGTATGTTGCGCAGAATTTGTGGTACAGGTTCAAAAGTATTCCCAATAGCGCTTGCTGGCATGTTAGTAGCCACCATTAATGCAAGTACCTGTAGTGCTGCTAACAATCCATCACCAGTTGTAGTATAATCACTCAGTATAATATGACCAGATTGTTCCCCTCCAACATTACATCCTTTGAGTTGCATCATTTCTAATACGTGCTTGTCACCAATATTAGACCGGTATAGTTGCAATCCTTTGCAAGAAAGGTACCTTTCCAGACCAAGATTTGACATGTGCGTGGCAACAATTCCGTTGCCTTTTAAAAGATCTTGTTCATGCCAAAGCTTTGCAATCAATGCCATGATTTGATCGCCATCTAACACATGACCATTTTCATCAACAGCAATAAGTCGATCAGCATCTCCATCAAGAGCAATGCCGATGTTAGCCTGATGTTCCAGCACAGCTTGTTGTAGAGCTGAAGTGTGTGTTGCTCCGCAATCTAAATTAATGTTAACGCCGTTTGGTGTGTTGCCTATGGCAATAACGTCTGCTCCTAATTCCCATAATACTTGGGGTGCAACTTTGTATGCCGCTCCGTTTGCGCAATCTACGACAATTTTTAATCCATCGAGTCGCATTCCTTTTGGAAAACTTGATTTCACAAATTCATTGTAGCGCCCTAATGCGTCATCAACGCGTCGTGCTTTTCCAAAATCTTTGGCTTTTGCTAAAGAAAAATTATTTTTATAAGATAATTCTTCAATATATTTTTCACTTTGGCCATTAAGTTTAAAGCCTTGGGCATCAAAAAATTTAATACCATTATCTTCGAAAGGATTGTGACTTGCAGAAATCATGACACCTAAGTGAGCACGTAATGTGCGTGTTAGCATCGCCACAGCAGGAGTGGGAAGAGGTCCTAGCAACATAACATCAACGCCCATGCTCACAAAGCCAGATGTTAGAGCTGATTCCAGCATATATCCAGAAAGTCGTGTGTCTTTGCCAATGACAACTGTGTGTCTGTGTTGTGATGACGACGCAAGATGTGTGTTTTCTTGTAAGTATTGCGCAGCAGCCATGGCAACTTTTAAAATTACATCAGCAGTCATTGGTGGCTCATTAACGGCTCCACGAATACCATCTGTTCCAAATAACTTCATGATTGCTCCTCCGGTTGCTGCAGGTGCTCGGATGTTATCCATCCTCCACCTAATACTTGATCGTTTTCATAAAATACACAAGCTTGCCCAGAAGCAACGCCGTATTCTGCATTTTCAAATGTAACTTTGGCACAAGTTGGCCCAGTCACAGTAACTGTTGCATGCACTGGAGAATGAGTTGATCGTACTTTTACCATGCATCTTAATCCATCGCGAAAATGCTCAAGACCTCTTAGCCAATTCATTTCTTTTAAATGAATAGTGTTAACTGCCAATGCTTCTTTAGGGCCTACCCATACTTGATGTTTTATAGGGTTTAACCTAATTACATAAAGTGGATCAGGGGCAGAAACTCCAAGGCCCTTGCGTTGACCAATGGTGTAATTAATAATTCCTTCATGACGACCTAGCACAGTGCCATTAATATGAATAATGTCGCCAGCATCTAGCGCGCCTGGCCTTAGTTTGCTAACAAGGTTTGCGTAAGAACCATTTGGCACAAAACAAATGTCTTGGCTATCTGGTTTTTCAGCAACGGTTAAACCAAACCTAGCAGCATGCTCTCTGGTTTCATGCTTTGGAAGTCCACCTAAGGGGAATCTCAAATAATCAAGCTGTGCTTGAGTTGTGGTAAATAAAAAATAGCTTTGATCACGGCTATGGTCTAATGCTCTGTGCAGTTCGGCGCGTTCTTTTTCAAATCGTTGAACATAATGTCCAGTCACTAGCGCTTTGGCATCAAGGTCGCGGGCTGTTTGCAGCAAGTCTTTGAATTTTACTTGTTGGTTGCAGCGTACACAAGGAATTGGTGTTTCGCCTTGAAGATAAGAGTCAACAAAATCATCAATGACTTTCTCGCGAAAAACACTTTCATAGTCTAATACATAATGAGGAAACCCCATTTTATCTGCAACGGTTCTGGCGTCGTAAATGTCCTGCCCAGCGCAGCAGGCGCCCTTTTTATTAATCATGGCGCCGTGGTCATACAGCTGCAAGGTAATGCCCACGACATCGTATCCTGCTTCAACCATTAAGGCAGCAGCAACTGATGAGTCAACGCCGCCAGACATTGCTACAGCGATACGCTCTCCTGGACTTACGCCCTCAAGCGTGAAGTGTTTTTGTGGGATTTTTATCGACAAGTTTGTATACGGCATAAATAATCATCAACGGGTAAAGCCACTCTAAAATACTGCCTAAGAAATTCATAATTTTTCCGAATCCAAGCATAGACATAGCAAAACCCATGCATACACTTGCAGTTAAACAAATATGGCGATTTATTTGTTTTTTTAAAATATCTTTGTACAAAAATTCTGTCCACATAGTTGTAAGCAATGTGGCTGTTGCCATGCATGAAACGGCTAACGTTATGCTAACAATTGGCAATGCATAAGACCCTAACGCTTTTTGTGCAATGGCTGCCAAATATTGTTCTTGTCCCAATCCAACAAGATCGGCAGCGTAATGTGCTCCTAAGGCCATGAAGCCGTAGTAAACAACGCACAATATTCCGCCACCCAAAATACTGGAAAGTGTGCCCATTTTGAATAATTCTTTTTTACTTAATCCTGCTTTAGATTTTTTCTTTAAAAATTCATAAACGCTAATGGCAATGAGTGGAGCGCCCATTAAGTCCATAGTTTGGTAGCCAATTTCTAAGCCGTATCCAAAACATTCTTTTACGGCCATTGAAACTTGCTGCATAGGTGGGGCAACCCAAAGTCCCATGCAAATAAGAAAGGCAATACCACCCAGTTTAAACGGTGTTAAGAATACTCCAATAATTTCTACTAAACGATTGCGCTGCCAGCAAAGGCCAAGCAATCCAAGGCTAAAAAGGCCTGAGAAAATCCAAACCGGAAGAGATGGATACATAAGCTTGAAACCACCAAAAGAAACCAGTATGCATCTAGGGACCACGCCGAATGGTCCAACTAACATAAATATTAAAAAATTAATAGCGAAAGCGCCTGATTTTCCAAGGTTTGAATAATATACATCACGATTTCCCTCACTGCGAATGAATCCCATGACACCAATAAATGGGACTATTACAGCGGTAATAATCCATCCTACTAACGTGTATGAAAACATGCCCTGAGTCTTGAATCCTGCCGCAAGTGGGAACACCAAATTTCCGGAACCAAAGAACATAGAGAACATGGCGAACCCAGCGGTAAGAACAATACGAAAAGATGACATTAAATTATTCTCCCTATTCTTAAGGTATACATATAAAGATTTTTAAGGAAAATTACAAGGAAAAATATATCCGAAAGTATATTCATACGAAGTATCGTTTGATCAAACAAGAAACAATATTGTTGATTTTAAATCTTTGATTTCATAGTTAATTGAGTTCTCTGCAAAATATGAGGAGCTAATTTATTTTGGCAAGTAGTTTAGCGTTTGCTTCTTCTATTTTTGGAATCCAGAAGGTTTTTTGCGATTCACTTAATGAAAGTGCAGTAGTATTAGCTTTTTCAAAATATAGTGTTGCTAAATTTTTAAGCGTCTCTTTTCGTGTCGAATGACTTTCGTTGCAATAGCTCCAATAGTAGCATTGTGCAGTAGAGAGTAAAAAATCAACACGCACTTCTAATGGGCTATGCAGAGCGACAGCCGCAAACAAGGTGCCACTTTTTAGAAAGGAAGTGGCGGCCAAGCTACTTAAACCAAAATCACGCAAGTTCATTCCTAATCTAATATAGCATCCTGCCATATCTAGAGGGCTTTGTTCATGAGCAACGAATCCTGATGACAAAATTAATTCTTCAGGAATATCATGACGTAGAGAAGCAGAGAGTTTAGGTTTAATTTCTTGAATGGCAGCATGTTGTATTTGAGTTAGAAGGCTGCCTGCACTTTCCGCACTAACTGCAGCAAAATCAGAAGCAGGAATTATAGTTTGAATAGTGTTGAGAATTTTTTCAGCATCATCTGGATTAGCATTGCGAATATTTTCTGAAAATCTAGCTATAACTAAGCGTCTGCATGCAGCATTGAAATTCTCTGTATTACTTGGTTGTAAGGAAAATCCTGTGCGCATTTGAGGAATGTCAGATCCTGAAATTCCTTCAGAAAGATCTTTTGCGATAAGATTTTTGATTAACGTAAATGTTATTAATAGTATCACTAAGCCGCGCATGAAAAATTCTCATATTTGAATGGCTTACTAATAAAATAACAAAAAACTAGTTAATAAATATTTAATAATTCAAAAATAGATTTTCTATTAATTCAGATAGGGGGGATGTTTAAAAGGAAGAACTAGGCTTAAGGATAAAGAAACGCCTTCGTTAATCTTCAAAATGCTGAAAATTAATGAAGGCGTTTGAGTCTTATTTTACAGGAGCTGCTGCTGGAGCAGTTGCGTCAGCTGCAGGAGCCGTCGCGTGTGCATCAGCCGCAGGAGCTGCTGCGTGTGCATCAGCAGCAGGAGCTGCGTGTGCATCAGTATGACCTGCAGGAGCAACTTCTTTAGTAGCTTCCACTGGAGCTTTATGGTCATCTTTCTTTTCGCAAGCAACAAACGCAACGCTTATAGCAGCTAGAGTTAAAAGAAATAAACTTTTTTGCATGATATCCTCAAATTTTAAAATAAAAGTTTTAACTACTTCTTACTATAAATCAATTTCTAAAAAAAAGCGTGACTTTTTTTAAGAAAAAGAATTTTTTTGTATAAAGGTAGTTATTCCTTGAATAAATCGGCATTTAAACATCCTATATTTTTTGAGTTGGTATCCCTTTTTTATTAATGAAAAGAAAATTAAACATAATTAATCACTTTTTTCAGTGGAATTTTCGTAAGATCTTTATCGATTTCCTTCACTACTTTAGAGAAAACATTGGGTGATAAATGTTGTCGCAAACACCCCAACACCGCCGGGGCAGCAATTAAAATTAATTTGTCGTAATTTTTGACGGTGTTATCAAGAATGGTTGCTATTTCGACAGCAAATGCTTCTTTTTTAAAGTGATACCAATCAGAATGAGTAGGGTAACTATGCGTTCCTTTGATTGCAATGCCTTTACTTACTCTGCCTGGTGTAGATGCACCTTTATCTTGATGGATAGTAATATCATCGATTGAGTGACGAGTAGCTAATATTGGTGTTAAATTTCGGTTACTTTTTGTTAGAAATTTGGCGCGTGCGCCATCTGCAATTACTACACAAGTGGTTTGTTCTTTCATTCGGTTCACTCCCAATAATTTTGTCAAAGATAGAAGATTTAAACTCAAATGAATGAGAGAAAGAAAAGGAATTTTTTACGCAACTCGAGTAAGTTTGTTTTTGTCATTAATTTAATTGTACAAAAAAAATACTTTTCCTTTAATTTTTTGTCTACTCACCCCAGTTCACATGACCGTAAGCAGCTGTTTGAAAAACATAAAAAACTTATGAAAAGTTAGAATTCAGCAATGAAGATCTGAAAAACATAAAAAAAGTATGAAGAACAAAACAGTAGTATTTTCAAAACAGTCTTCAAAAAAGAAGATTTTATTAAAGTATTGAATCATAAAAATCAGCGTAGTTTTGAGCGCATTGCTGCAATGTAAAATGCTGAGCGATTCGTTCTTTGCCTGCTTGACCAAAACGAGTTCGCAGTTCAGGAGCAAGCGCCATTGATAATAATGCGCTGCCTAACGACTCAGGATCTTGTGCTTTTACTACTAGGCCGGTTTGCATGTCTTCTACAGCTTCTGCATTGCCGCCTACGTTGGTTACAACCATAGGTAAGCCTGCTGCCATTCCTTCTAAAATGGCATTTGAAAATCCTTCTTCATGGGAGCACAAAATGCCTATGTCAGCAGCTGCTAGTAATTGTGGAGTGTCTGATCTTTTGCCCAGAAACTCCACGTGGTTGTTAATGCCTAACATTTGAGAGTGTTCTTTTAATTGACTTAAAATTCCATTGTCATTTCCAACACAAAGTAGTTTCCATGATTTTGGTAGTTGCGAATGAATTTTTTCCAAAGCATTTAGTAAATCAAGGTGTCCTTTATAAGGAATAAGATTGGCAACAATGATGAATACCAGGGCATCTTGATTTATGCTCAGGTTGTCACGCAGTTCTTGTTTCGTGAGTAAATTTTGAAATGGCCAAAGATCAATGCCATTATAAACAAGGCTAGTGTTGTTGGAGGTGAAACCTTCTTCATAAAGCTGTTGCACGACGGCTTTACTATTCCCTAAAGCAGCAGTCGTGAATCGATGCATTAAGCGTTCAAGCATGCCTAAAATTGGGCGTCGTTGCTGATAATCATTTAAGCTGCGACGACTCATGATCAGAGGGCCTGAAAAAAATGTGAGACGTGCAGCAACCGCTGTTAATAAATAGGCTTCAGGTAAAAAAACATGCCTGATTGCCTTACGATTTTTTAAAAAATTTACCGTCAATCTAGTCAATGAAATAATAAGGCGAATTGGTTTGCGTAAGGTGCGGGGAAGCCAATCATGGTTTTGCCCTAAATATACTTCAATACCAGCAGTATCAAATATAGGTTTTAAAGGTGCTTTGTCTGACAAAACATGGACTTTTATTAAAAAACCCATATTTTTAAGCGCAGGTAAAACTTGGCTTAAATGACGTTCTGCTCCGCCAACTTCTAAACTTCCAATAATAAATTCAATTGTTTTCATGGAGTGAAACGCTTTACCCAAACATCGGGTTTTTCAGAAACTAAATGTGTAAATTGTTCGGCTAGTGCTTGCAGAAGCGTGGTTAACCATTCGTGGTCAGTTGATGGAAATGCTGAAAGTACATGAGGGGTTACCAAGTGCCTATCGCCAGGGTGACCTATGCCAAGTCGTAATCGCCAGTAATTATTGCCAATTGATTGGTCAATGCTTTTAAGGCCATTGTGTCCGCCGGCCCCTCCACCAAGCTTTACTTTAATTTGCCCCGGAACTAAATCAAGGTCGTCATGAATGACAATCACTTGTTCAGATTTTAATTTATAAAAAGCCATAG
>Ga0247834_1003866_pt1 | contig 19719 bp, 13 predicted proteins | sample LaCruzMarch2015__8_FD_187118 | JGI IMG/M metagenome (GOLD analysis project Ga0247834, IMG submission 187118) | Freshwater microbial communities from meromictic Lake La Cruz, Castile-La Mancha, Spain - LaCruzMarch2015_12m | ecosystem: Environmental > Aquatic > Freshwater > Lake | place: Spain...
CCGTGGGGGCAGGCCACGAGGGCCGCCAACAGCTGGGCCGTCACAGTCGGGCTCATAGTTCGCGCGGGGACGGGCACCGATTCGATGGCGACCTCCAGGCCGGGATCGGCGGCGCGCAGCTCGGCCTGCACGACGGCGGCGGCGGCGCGCAGGGCACTCTCGAACGCCTGGCCTTCGCTCCGCTTGACGGTGACCGTCGCTGTGGCGTCGCGGGGAATGGCATTGCGCAACGTGCCCCCCACGAAGCCGGCGAGGCGGACGTCGACGTCACGACGGACGCCAAACAACAGGCGGGCCAGCACCTTGTTGGCGTTGCCGCGGCCAAGGTGGATGTCGACGCCGGAGTGGCCCCCCTTCAGGCCGCTGACGGTGACGCGATAGCCGACCGCGTCGCTGGCCGCGTCGACCTCGGTGTAGCTCATGGCGACCTTGGCATCGGCGCCACCAGCGCAGCCGATGCAGATTTCCCCCTCGTCCTCGGAGTCGAGGTTCAACAGGATGTCTCCCGACAAGAAGCCGGCCTTGAGGTTCTTGGCGCCCGTCATTCCGGCTTCTTCGTCGATGGTGAACAGCACCTCGATGGGCCCGTGCTGGATGGTCTTTGACTCGAGGACAGCGAGGGCGGTGGCGATGCCGATGCCGTCGTCGGCGCCCAGGGTGGTGCCGGTGGCGCGTACGAGGGGGCCGTCCACCCGGGGCTGAATGGGATCCTTCACGAAGTCGTGGGTCGACGTCGCCGCCTTCTGGGGCACCATGTCGAGGTGGGCCTGCAGCACGACGGTGCGGCGACCCTCCATGCCGGCGGTGGCGGGCTTCTTGATGATGACGTTGCCGATGGCGTCGGTGACGGCCTCAAGGCCCCAGGAACGGGCCAGGGCGACGACGTGGGCAGCGACCCGGGCCTCGTGGCCCGAGGGCCGCGGAATGGCACAGAGGGCTTCGAAGTGCTGCCAGACGGCCTGGGGTTGCAAGGCGTGCAGAACGTTCGGCATGGGATCCTCCGGTGGGGTCGGTCAGGACGGGTCGGGAATGATCAGGAACGATCAGGGCTGCGCGTGGCCAGCTTGATGGCGGCCAGGATGGCGGCCTTGGTCGACGATGGATCGGCCCGGCCCGTGCCGGCGAGCGCGTCGGCGGTGCCGTGGTCGGGGCTGGTGCGTGGCACCCGCACACCCCAGGTGATGTTCACGCCGTCGCCGCCCACGAGGAGCTTGTAGGGCGCCAGTCCTTGATCGTGGTGCATGGCCAAGACGGCGTGGACCCCGCGCATGGTGGCGGTGCCGCGCTTGTGGCGGGCGACGTCGGCGAAGAAGCCGTCAGCGGGGACGGGGCCTGTGACCTCGAAGCCGTCGTCGTCGGCGAGGCTCTTGAGCAGGGGGATCACCACCCGCTGTTCCTCGTCGCCCAGCAGCCCGCCCTCACCCGCGTGGGGGTTGACGCCGAGGACGACGACCCGTGGCCGGGCCACCCCGAGAAAGGCGCGGGCGGCTTCAGCAAGGCGGCGCACGGAACGCTCGACGGCAGCAGGGGTGATGAACGACGACACCGCCGACAACGGCACATGCACCGTGTGCAGGCCAAGCATGAAGGGGGCCCCGGAAAACACCATCAGCGGTGGCCCGTCGTCGTCGTGGAGGGTCTTGTGCACCAACTCGGTTTGACCGGGAAACTGCTCGCCACCCACCAACAGCGCCGCCTTGCGCACGGGGGCGGTCACGATGGCGTGGACGTCGCCACGGGCCGCCGCCACGATGGCCCGCAACAAGCTGTCTCGCTGGCAGACGATGGCGTTGTCGTCGACGATGCCTGGTTCAACCAGCCGGCCGGGATCGGCGTCGTCGTCGACGGTGCAGACGACCTCGCGGCCGGCGACGGTGACGGTGTGGTCATGACGGACGGCGGGGACCCTGCCGCGGGCGCAGGCCCGGACAAACAACGCTGCCGACGCCTGGAAGCGCAAACGGACCGTCTGGGGCAGGGCGTCTTCGTCGACGAGCTTCTCGATGGCCAGGGCCAGCAGCTCGGGGCCCACACCCGCGGGGCACCCCGGGGTGAGACCCAGGGTCAGGAAACCGCGTGGCAGGGTGAGACCAGTCATCGCCTGTGCCGGTGCTCAGCGGGGGGTGACGAGCATGTCGACCCGGACGGCGAAGTGGTCGCTCGGTTCGCGCACCAGGTCACCGAACGTCTGCTTCTCGGTGAACTGCAGGGCGCTCTTGGTGACGATGACCCGCTCGTCGCCATCGCTCACCAGGATGTGGTCGAGGCGCGCGGGGTACTCGGTGCCCGCGTACTGGTCGAAGTACAGGGAGTTGCAGTCGGTGGCGGTGAAGGTTGTGTTGGGGGTGCGCTCGCACCAGCCTTCTTCGGCGCCGGGGATGTCGAGGGCCGTGTCGGCGTTGTTCACCACGGTGTCACCCAGGGTGATGTCGGCGATGGCGTCGTTTTCGGGGCGGCCCATGATGGCCGCGTCGACGAGGTTGCCGTAGGTCAGCATGGTCGGATAGGCGATGGCGTTGTGGAGCCAGCGGTCGACGGTGGCGCCGCCCGGGGCCGTCCACTCGGCCTTGCTGTAGTAGGGGCCGGAGTTGAAGTCGCCAGCGACGACGACGAGGTCGCCGGTGGCTTCCTGGATCTCGCGCACGAGGATGCCAATCTCCCGGGCCTGCTTGACGCGGCCCAACCAATTCTCCGGGAACGCCTGCATGTGGGTATTGAACACGTGGATGGGTCCAGCGCCGGCGTGGACGAAGCGGACGCTCAACCAGCCGCGGGCGATGCCTGGCCCGGGGAAATACTCGGTGACCACCTGGGAGCCATAGGACTCGAAGTCGAAGGAGACCGTGGATCCGCCGGCGATGGCGTCCTCGCGGATGAAGGTGATGAGGCCGTCGTTGTGGCCCTGGCGCTCGTGGACAAACGGACGATAGCCGAGCTCCTGGCCACGACGGCTGAAGGTTTCGACGTCCTCGTCGAGCCACACCTCCTGCAGGGCGATGACATCGGCGCCGGTTTCAAACGCCAGCCCGGGCAACACCCGCCGACGTCGTTCGAGGTCGGGGGTTTCTGTGTAGGGGATCACACCGAGCAGATTCACGTCGAGGAGCGCCACATTCCACGTCAGCACGCTCACGGGCGCACGCCCCTGGCGGGCACGGCCGTCGTCGAGCGTGTTGGTGCCCGTCAGCAGCGCCGCGGGGTTGGGCGTGCCGCTGAAGGCCACGCCGTCGCCCTTTTCGATGAGACCACGGAGGGTCAGGTCGGCGCCGCCCTCGATGGCGTCGCCGATGTGGCGCATGGCGGCGGTCTCCGTCAGCTTGAAATCGTCGGTCTCGTCGCCGCCCAGGGGCACGTCGCCGAGGTCGCAGCCGGCGAGGCCGACGGCAGAGAGGAGCAAGCAGGAGCCGAGGGTGTGGGACAAACGACGCATGGGGCGCTTATGGCATGTCCACCACCGAGGCGGAAACCGTCGCGCCGGCAGACAGCGCACACCGAACTGGGCATACTGGCCCGGTGCCGTTGACGCTTGACCAGGCCACTTCGCTTGAACACGTGGGGGATACCCTCTACATCGGCTTCAACGACGATGTGGAGCGGGTGAGCTTCCCCAGGCTCAAGTCCATCGGCGGCGCGCTCATCATCGAGTCCAACGGCGCCCTCAAGGAAATTCACCTGCCGGCCCTGGAGCGGGTGACCAAATACCTCCACATTCACGACAGCGCCGGGCTCGTCACCGTTGAGCTGCCCCGCCTCAAAGAGCTCGGCGGCGAGCTCTCGATTGTGACCTGCCCGAACCTGGTGACCCTCAAGGTGGCGGTGGCGTCGTCGCCGGCCCGGGTGACCGCCGTCGAGATTCGCCAGTGCGGCAAAGAGGTCTACCCGACCCTCCACGTCCGCATCGGCTGACGTTTCCTCAGGGCTGACCCCACAGGGGTTCGTCGTGACCCTCAAGGACAAACAAGCTCTTGATCCGCGGCAGGTCTGGTGCCGAAGCCGGTGTCGAACCTGGCGTCGTCGCCGGGGGCACCGGGGGTGAAACCACTGGCGTTGACGGGACCGCCACCGGCGTGGACGGCGTCGACGGCGTCGCCGTCGGCACCAGCGCACCCTCGACGGTGAGGACCTCGACTTTGCCCGCCAGCAGGTCGGCCTTCGAGGCGAGGATCAGGGCCTGCTGCCGCTGACCGCTGGTGTCGAGGACGTCGACGCTGGCCAGCAACCACTCACCACCCGTCGCCAGTCGCGGCGCGTTGACGCGGGCCACACCACCGACGATGCCAGCGCTCCCGAGGGCCTCGGCGCGCAGCAACGAGACCTTGGCTTCGGCGAGACGCTGCAGGGTGCCGGTGACGACGGCGCCGTCGCGGTTGACGAAGGCGAAGCCCCCCTCGGGCTCGACGGAGAGCCAGGGCGTCCGCGGGGCCTTGTCGCCGAAGGGCGCCTCGGGTTTGCCCACCAATTCGGGAGCGACGGCGAAGACGCTGGCGCCGAGGCGGGCCTGAAACAGCCAGCCCCGGGGGCCGTCTTCGGCGAAGTTGGCGTCAAAGACCACCCGGCCATCGGGCAGGGCGATGGCATCGGCGAAACCCTGCAGGGTCACACCGTCGACGCCACTGGGGTCTTCGCCGCTGCGGGTCAGCTCCGCCAGGGCCCGGGGAGCGTCGACGCGCCCCACGAGGAGCCGGCGCGGATTCATCACGAACTGGGGGCCACCGAGCTTCATGCCGACGTCGGCGTCGCCTTCGAGCATGACTTCTTCGACGACGACGGCGCCGCTGCCGTCGTTGCGCTTGATGCTGTAGCCGTGGGTGGTGTTGTGGACCTCGCCATCGGCCTTGGCGCCGTTGTTGACGTCACCGTCGACGGCGGTGCCGCCGCGGCGCACCAGGAACGGGGCGCCATCCGTCGGGCGGGCCACCAGGGCCTGCACGACGGTGCCCTTCTTGGCATCAAAGGCGTCGAGGGCGACGAGCATGGCCCCGCCGGGACCCACGGCAACATCACGCAAGGTCTGCACGTCGAGGTCGCCGATCTTGGCGCCGCGGGACAGGGCGACGTCGAGGGTGGCGGCCTTGCCGGGCGCCATCACCACCAGATGCTGGCCGGCGAGGACGACGGCGACAAAGCCGTCGCTGCTGCTCTCGACGCGGGTGGGGGCGCCCTTGTCGGCGAAGGTCAACAGGGAGGTCACAGCGACGGTGGTCTGCCCGCCGAAGGCCAGCATCCAGCGCAGGGCGACGAGGTCACCGTCCATGGTGGTGGCCACGGCGGCGACGCTGCCGATGGGGCGTCCGGCGGTCCGCGGCGACAAGCCGGCAACAGCGGCGGGCGTCGTCGTCGTGCCCGGCGTCGTGCCCGGCGTCGTGCCTGGTGTCGTGCCTGGCGTCGTCGTTCCCGGCGTCGTCGTCGGGCCGTCGAAGGCGTTGCCGTCCTTGGCCGCCTTCTCGAGCATGCCGCCCACCACGGGGACGGGGCCGAGGAGGGGCAGGGCGGCGGCGGCCAGCTCCCCCGACGTGGTGGCGGTGCCCTCACCCAGGCGAACAAAGCCCGCCAGAAACACCGTCACCTGGATCAGGCCCACCAGAAACAGTGCCACCAGGCGCCGCAGCAGCACCGGTCGCCGCTGCCGCTTGAGGGCGAGGGTGGCGCGCACGGACAGCACCAGCGGCAGGACCCACGCCAACAGGAGGCCCACCAACAAGCCGCCGATCTTGCCCAGCAGGCCGTTGCCCCAGGCGGCAAAGGCGATGGCCGCCACCAGCCCGAACACGACGCCACCGAGGATGGTGACGACGAGCAACGGCAGGCGCCGGTTCTCCTTCTTCGAAGGAGCGGATGGGGCGGCGGCGCCGGTGAAGTCGGACATGGGGACACTCCAAATGACGTCGGCTTCCGCCGCTGACCCAGCGGCTTCCACCGGGCGGCTACACCGACAACAATGGAAGCACCCCGGGTCTGCCGCAAGTCGGCTTTTCCGGGGCGCTTCTCCCTTGAATGTATGTTCAGGTGGTTGCCGTGGCCACCCCGATGGCCCGGCGGCGCCTCAAAGCGGGCATCTTTGACCCCGTCAGGGGCATGCCCCTACGGTGGACGCGGGATGGAGGCCTTCACATGGCTGAGCGCGACGACGATCTGCCGGCTCGAATCGATCGCTACGAACCGCTGAAGAAGCTCGCCACCGGCGGCATGGCGGAGATCTTCCTCGCCAAGCAGTCCGGCCTGGAAGGCTTCGAGAAGGTGGTGGTGCTCAAGCGCATCCTTCCCCACCTCGCCAGCGACGACGAGTTCGTCTCGATGTTCCTCGACGAGGCCCGCATCGCGGCCAAGCTCTCGCACCCAAACGTGGTGCAGATCTACGACCTCGGCAAAGCTGACAACACGTTTTATATTGCGATGGAGTACGTCTCCGGCCGCAATGTGCAGCATTTGATCACCAAGCAACAGTCGGTGGGTGGTCACCTCCCCGTGGAACATGTGTGCCGGATCATTGCCGGCGTCTGCGACGGGCTCTTCTACGCCCATGGTCGCAAGGACTATGACGGCAAGCCCCTCAATATTGTCCATCGTGACATCAGCCCCCAGAACATCCTGGTGTCTTTTGCTGGCGGCGTGAAGGTGGTGGACTTTGGTATCGCCAAGGCCTCGACCCAGCTGGCCCAGACCCGGGCCGGCGTGCTCAAGGGCAAATACGCCTACATGAGCCCCGAGCAGGTGCGCGGCGCAAAGATCGACCATCGGTCGGACATCTTCGCTGTCGGCCTCGTGATGTACGAAATGCTCACGGGCATGCGGGCCTTCGAGCGCGACAACTCCTTGAAGACCCTCAAGGCCATCGTTCAGGAGAAGCCCCTCAATCCCCGGGAGATGAACCCCGAGATTCCGATGGAGGTCGTCAAGCTCCTGAGCAAAGCCCTCGAGAAGAATCCGGACCGCCGCTACAAGACCGCCCAGGAAATGCAGCTGGCCCTCGAGGACTGGCTCGAGTCGTCGCCGAAGAAGTCCAACAACGTTCGGCTCAGCCGCTTCCTCTACGACCTGTTCGACGACGAGCTCAACTCCGCCGAAGGCACCATGGTGGTGAAGGGGGTGGGCCAGGTCATCATCCCCACCAGCCAGGGCAAAGACGCCAAACCCGCCATCGAAGAAGAGGTCGACAGCAAGACGCTCACGGCGGCCCTCGTGGACGGACCGGCCCAGCCCGTGCCGGCGGCGCCCCAGCCCTCGTCACGGGTGCGGGACGAACTGAGCGCCAAGGCGAAAGCGGCCGTCCTCAAGCAGCCAACGCCCCAGCCGGATGTCGACGACGACGACGACGACGGCAAGACCGTTCCCGGCTACGACCTCGAGCAGTTGGAGCGGGAGCGCCTGGCCCGTGATGCCCAGAAGCGAGGGGCTTCGGCCCCGAATCCGGTGGCGACCCTCGAAGGCGACGCTGACGAGGACGAAGACAAGACCCGGGCTGGCGTGCCGATGTCGACGCCGTCGGCACCGCCGTCGCCTGCGGCCCTGCGGGAGGCCACCCGCGACCGGCTTCAGCGCCCCGTCTCCGCCGACGCCGACGCTCATGCCCGCGAGATGCTCCAGCGGGTGGAGTCCATGGCGCGACCGGCGGTGCAAGCATCGGCCATGCCCGATTCCCTCGTCGACGAAGCGCCCCTGCCGCCGCCCAACCGCTTTGAGCCACCGACCAACGAGACCAGTCGCCCGGATCTGATGACCGCCGACAACCAATACGGCGCCGCGGCAGGTCCCTTCAATCAGCCGTACCCCCAGTCGGCAGAGTCGTCGTTTCCCCCCCGACGGGAAGACACCCAGCCGGGCATCGATACGCCCGACGATTTGATGTCGCCGGCGGCGGTGGTGGCGTCGTCGCGACGGCCAGCGGCCTTCAAGGCCCTGGTGGCGGCCAGCGTCGGCATGGCGGCCATGGCGGTGATGCTCTTTGGTGTTGGCGCCCTCGCCATCCCGCCCGCCGTCGCCGCCACGGACTTCGGGGTTGTCCTCGTGACGACGACACCGCCCGGCGCCTCGGTGGTCTATGACGCGGCCCCCCAGACGGCCCCGGCCCAGGTGACGATGCCCCTCGACGGCGTCGAGCGAACCATCACCATCACCATGCCGGGCTTCAAGGACAAGGCCGAGAAGATCGTGTTCTCGAAGGGGCAAAACACAGCGGTCCTGAACGTCACCCTCGATCCGAGCTGAGCAGCCTGAGGATCAGGACTTCGTGCCTGCCGAGTCATCGCCGGGTTCGGTGCGCATGCGGTCGGCGGGCAGCGCCGGAGCCATCGCCACCGTGCGGCCTTCGAAGTCCATGCCGGCCACGGCATTGTGGGCGTTGACCGCGATGTGGCGGGCCGCCAGTTCGTGGGCGAGGGCCTTCATGAAGTCGCTCTCGACGTCGTCGTGGATGCCGAAGTCATCGATGTAGATGCGGATGACATAGCGGTGAAACAGCGGCGTCGTTTGAACAAACCACACTTTGTGGGTGGGTGTTCGCAAGATGGCGGGGACCTTGGTGATGGCCAGCAGGCAGGCCTGCTCGACCTCCTCGGGCATCGCGTGCAAGGCGACGATGATCTCCTGGTTGCGACCGCAGATGGTGGTGGGCCGATAGAAATTCTGCAGCCGTGACTTGCTGAGCATCGAGTTGGGAATGACGACGATGTCCCGGGTGAACGTCTGCAGGTGGGTGGCGCGCCAGCCGGAGTAGACGACGCAGCCCTCGATGCTGTCGACGAGGACCCAGTCGCCGAGCTTGAACGGCCGGTCCATCGACATCGCCAGGCCGGCGAAGAGATTGCCGAGGGTGTCCTGCAGGGCGAGGCCCACAACCACTGTGACCACCGTCGACGTGGCCAACAAGGGGGCGACGTTGATGCCGGTGACGCCGCCGACAATCGACAGCACCGCCACTGTGTAGACGATGATCAAGATCAGGTGCCGCACGATGCTGGGCACCTGCACGCCGTGACGCTCACCGAGCCAGTAGTGCAGGAACAGGGTCTCGGCGGTCTCGATGATGAGGTAGGCCACCAGCAAAAGCTCGGTGATGGCCAGTCCCTCGGCGACGCCAGCGTTTTCGATTTGCCGCATGGCCAGCAGGGCGTGAAAGCCCACCAGCACCACCAGCACCCGCGCCGGCAGTCGCAGCCGGCGCAGCAGCACGTCATCGAGGGTGGTCTTGGTCAAGCCTGCCAGCCGCGTGAGCAGTCGAAACAGCACCCGGTAGAGCACCTCAGCGACGACGACCACCGCGAGGGCGAGTAACAGCGCCGCCGGCCAGGCCACCGGCAAGTTGAAGCGTTCGAGAAATTCGGCGACCACGGCATCCATTCGACGTGGTTCGTATGGAATGCCGCCCACCGCAACCGCTGGAATGTGGGGGAAGGTGCGACATGCCCGCAATGGATCGCCGCATGGCAACGCCGTAGCATCCCCTCCATGGTGTTGAGGAACCGCGGCGTCAGCTTGGTGGAGGTGATGGTGGTGGTCGCCATCGTCGGCGTCCTGGCGAGCTTGTCGTTTGTGTCCATCAGCGATGTGCTCGGCCGCGCCCGGCTGCTGGCAGATGCCGACACCATCGACGACACCCTTCGTCGGGCTCGTTTGCTGGCCCGCACCGAGCGGGTGTGCGTGCAGGTCGTGACGAGCCGGTCCCGCCTGGACGTCATCCCCGTTGAACATCGCGGGGCGCCGCCAGCGTCGTGCGACGGTGGTCGCCTCGTCGTCGAGCGGAACATCGGCCGGAGCTTCCCGACGGGCATTGCCCTCGGTGAGAAGCGCTTCTTTTTCGACCGCAGCGGTGGCGTCGTCGTCCCCGGCGGCTCCAGCCGCGTTGGCGGCGGCGTCGACGTGCCGGTGACCGTCAGTCCCCCCAATGCCCTCGTGCGGACGTTCGTCGTGCGCGCCCTGGCCGGCACCGGCGCCATCTCGAGGCTCCAATGACGAAGGCTGCGGGTCACACGGAGCCGAACCGGCGGCGCGGCTTTTCGCTCATCGAGGTGATGATCTCGGCGTCGATGCTGCTCATCGGCATCACGGCCATCATCATGGGCGTGCATGTGGCGACCCGGCAGCAGGAGCACAACCGGAAGGTCGGACAGGCCCTGATCGTCGCCGAGCGGCGCGTGGAAGAACTGTTGATGCTGTTCCCGTCCTCCCTTGAGCTGACCGATGGGCGGCACCCGCCCGCCGACTTTGAACGCTTTGACAGCCAAGGCCGAAAAGACGGCGACGACTTCCGGCTCTTCTACGATGTGAGCCTGGCGACACCGCCGGGGGCCCCGCCCGAAGACCGCCTGCCGGGCATCATCATCGACGTCACCATCGCCTGGGATGAAGCCGTCGGTTCCCGCAGCCTGCAACTGCGGACGGTGCGCTGATGCGTCGTGGCTTCACCCTCCTGGAACTCATGGTGGCCTCGGCGATGGCCCTGATCGTCGTGACCGCGGCAACGTCGTCGGTCTTGCTCATCATTCGCACCTTGAACCGGTCCGGCGAATCCAGCGCCATCGTCAGCGAGGTTCAACTCCTGTCGGAGTTTCTGGTGGCACAGTCCCAGGGCATTGGCGGCGGCGCCGTGCGTCCCTGGATGGTGACGGTGCTGAAGAACAACGTCGGCGCCGGCGGCTCCGACGTTTTTGCCTTTGGTGACCTGCCGGCGACGGTGCCGTCGTCGTCGACCCTCATGCAGAACCTGGGCAACGGGGCCTTCTCCCTCTTTGTCCCCACCGGCGGTCGGGGCCGTCAGCTCAGTGGCCGCTGTGGGCTGGCAGACCTGCGCAAGGACACCGACAACGACGGCCTGCCCGAGCCCATCGAAGACACCGCCGCCGGCTACGCCGTCAGCGAGTTGGTGGGCCGCGAGGTCATCCTGGTTTCTCCCAGTGGCGAGACCTGGCGCAGCGTCAAGCTCATCAGCGCTGGCCTCGACGCGTCACCTTCTGGCTGCTTCGTCCGCTTCGAGGGCAGTGATGCGGGCCTCAACCCCACCGGCTTCTTCAAGGACGCCGACCAGTTCGCTCGCAGCCCGTCCGGGGAGGAAGACCTCGAGCAGTGGGTGGGCGGGCATGTGGCCTTTGTGCGTGCCCGGGAATGGCGTTTTGAGCCGGGCACCCCCGGCGTGCCAGGCAGGCTGATGGAGCGCTTGCAGGAGCAGGGCGCCGCCGAGGAGCGGGTGCTGTTCGAGGGTGTTTTGGACCTGCAAGTGGCCATTGGCTACGACCACGACCCCTTCGACGGCGTGCTGCGCGAGACGGTGGACGGCCGCGACGACGAATGGGTCAACCAGACCATCGGCGACTCCCTGCGGGTGGCCAACATCCCCGGTGGGTTGGCCACCGTCGAGATCGGCCCCGAACTCCTGCGCATGATCGAGGTCGGCGTCGTCGTCGCCCTGCCTCGCGCCGAACGACAGGTGACGGTGCGCGCCCTCGACGGCGAACAACGCACGGGGCCTGAAGCCCGCGTCGTCGGTGGTCGGTCGTATCTGCGGAACCTGCTGCTCTTTCTGTGAATTTCTCTGTTTCGTTCTTGCGAAGGATCCCCATGCGCCAACGCGGCTACTCCCTGCTGATGGTGCTCCTCATGTTGGGGCTGTTGGGCATCGCCGTCGGTGGCATCTTCGCCATTGTCTTGCGCGGCGCCCAGAGTTCCGGCGCCATGATCGAACGACGGCGGACGTTTTACGCCTGTGACGGCATGGGTCGACAGCTGGCGTCGCTGGGCCAGAGTTTCCTGTCGCGCAACATCCTCGAGGACGTCCCCGAGGCGCAGATGCAGACAGAGTTGCGGGCGTTTCTGCCACGCATCACGCCCCCGGGCTTCGAGGCGAGCCCCACGGACCTCGTCATCCCCGAGCGCAAGCTGCAGGACCCAGCACCCGTCGAGATCATCACGACGGGGCCCTTCGCTGGCCTGCAGGTGAAGCTGCAAACCATCGACATGCGCTTCCAGGCCCGACGGACAGCGACGGGTGCCGTTTGTCGCGCCGAGCAGACCCTCTCTTTGGGGCGCATCGCGCTGTTTCAGTTCTTCACGTTCTCGGACCTGCCCCTGCTCGACCTCAGCCCGCCCCTTGGCGACGTCATGTTGTTGCGGGGCCGCATGCACAGCAACGGGCGCCTGTGTTTGGGTGGGGCGCCCGTCGCCACCAACCGCCTCGTCAGCGGGCCATTTGCCGTGCGCCTCGATGCCCGCATCACGGCCGTTGAGCGCATCTTGAACGCCTCTGACCCCCGCTGTGGCTTCGGCGGTGCCGACGTCGGCATCGTCGGCTTCCGGGCAGCGGGAGAGCAGCAGCGAGGGCAGTCCGATCGCCTCCTCGAGGAACGCTTGTTGGAGCCCATCACGCCGCGGGCCCAAAGCGGCTGCACAAACTCCGGAAGCTGCCCCGGTGGCTGGCGTTCCTTCGCCCTGCGCACCTGGAGTGGGCGGGTGCAGGACGTCGATCACGAGGTGCAAGAACTCACCCTGCCCATCGATCCCCCGGTGCGGTTCACCCAGGTGGGCTGGGCCGCCAACGGCACCACCGTGCTGCAGCAGATGACAGCGTCCTCGTCACGACCCAACACGCGCTTCCTCGTCGAGCCCGTGCTGTCGGGCCGCGACCCGACCGGCTTCTCCCGCAACAAGATGGCCGACAAAGCCCAAATCAGGATCATCGACGGCGTCTGGTACGTGAAGGATCCCGGCCCCGACAATTCCCCAGACCAGGTTGACGACGACGGACCCTGGCCGGGCATCCCCATCTGGTCTGATCATCCCGGCGAGTTCACGGCGGCGTTGCCCGCCATGGGCATCGAGGGCGTCGAGGGCGCGGTGCCCCTGCAGGTGGGGCAGTCCGACATTGCCCGGGCCGTCGAAGCCGCCACCGACACGCGGCTCGAAAAGGCCAGATGGAGCAGGCGGCTCGCCATTGGTGCACCCCCCACCCCACGACGCTTCAGCTACTACGCCTTTGTGGACCGACGGCAGGCCGACCTCGCCACCAACCTGTCCCCGCAAGGCATGGGTCTGCAGTTTGGTCGGGTCGAGCGCGCCGGCGGCGGCCTCGACGTCGATCCGCCACCCGTGGTGTCCTACGGCGGCATCGTCCCCGTCTCCCTGGCCCGTGACCAAAGCTATTGGCTGCCCGGAGTGCGCTTCACCGACAGCCGGATTCCGGCGGATCGCGTCGTCGGATTCTGCGGTGGCCGCAGCGACGCGGGCGCCATCCCGGGCATCAATGACGTTGACGACAATGTGATCATGCCGGCGGTGCCTCGGCCCGTGCAGCGCTTTGATTCCGACGACGGCTCGACGTTTGTCGAGGTGGGCTACCCGTCTCCCAATTCGCCGTTGCCGTCCGACGGCACGGGCGTCGCCTACGCGCCAGGCACCGACGGCTGGGAGCGCGGCCGCCTCTGCAACGGCGACAATGATGCGGGTTTCCGCCGACGGATGCGGCTGGCGCTGCTCGAAGCAGCCCGCACGGGCTTCAGCGACACCAACCTCCACGCCGACACCCGCTTCCCCAATCCGTCGCCTCCCCAGGCCGACATTTTGCCCGTCAACATCAACCTCCACGCCCTGCAGGAGGCCCTCGCCGACCAGACACCAGGAGAACTCGGGTCGTATTTCTGCACGGGCTGTTTGTGGGAGCGCTTCAACGGCACGGTTTACGTGACCAACACCTGGAAGGGCTCCATGCTCTCCCAGACGTTCCCCGACGGACTGGCGACGCCACCACCGTCTCCGGTCGTCGACGACGTGGCGGTCTTGTCACGACCGCAGGCCCAGCCGCGGGCCCCCAAAGAGGATCGCTCCACCACGGGCCCACTTCCGTATCCCCTGTGTGCGGCGCCGTCGGACGAATCGCCCACGGCCCTGGCCCAGGTGGTGGGTCACCGCTTCGTGGAGGCTGACGAGGTCAACGCGTCGACGGGAGCGGTGCTGGCAGCCGGCGTCTTCACGGCACCATTTCAGGCCAACGCCCAGCTCGGTCAGCGCTTTCGTCGGGTCGCGGCCCCAGCGGGGAGGCCCCAGTTGTTGAACCCACCCGAAGCGTTGCCGACCCGCTTGCGACATCCCGCCGACCTGGTGGCCCCGACCACCATCGACGGCGGGGTGTCGTTCACCATTCCCCCCTGCGCGGCCTACTCGCTGACCAATGGCCCGTTCGCCAGGGTGCGCCCGACAGCGGTGCGCCTCATCAACGGACGCACCATCAACCGCAACGCCAGCATTTGCGGCGCCGATCGATCGGATCGCTGCCAGCCCATCCTGCACGACAGCACCTCGGGGGCCGCCGTCCGCGCCACGGGCATGGTCCCCGAAGGCCTCAACGTCATCAGCAACGTGCCCCTCTACATCGTGGGCGACACCAACCTCAGCTCCCAGATCGAGGTGGCCCAATCAGGGCTTGCGCCCACCGATTGGGTGCCGTTCATGGTGGCGGGAGACACCGTGACGACGTTGTCCAATGCCTGGTCCGACCAGGGCAGCCGCTGGGGCGTGGGGACCAACGACAGCGGCCTGGTGCCGGGCCGATTCGGCGCACCGCGGGAAGCGGTCACGACCCAATACAACATGCTCGTGCTGACGGGCCTTGCCGGCGGTGGCGTCTTCACCCAGCCCGGCGTCGTCGGCACCCTCGCCACCTCGGGCGGTGGGCTGCCCGGGGTCCTGCGGCTGATGGAAGACTGGCGCAATGCCGTGCACCTGTTTCGCGGCAGCCTCGTCGTCGGCTGGATGCCCGTCTACACCCAATGGCGCGTCGATCGCCCGGGCGGCCGCAGCTATGTGCCGCCCATGGTGCGCAACTGGCAGTTCGACCGGCACCTGAACGCGACCATCAACCAACCACCGGATTCGCCGGTCTTCGACGTCACCGCCTTGCGCTCCTGGCGTCGCGAATAGCCCACGTTCGACCACGTTCGACCACGTTCGACCACGTTCGACCACGTTCGACCACGTTCGACCACGTTCGACCACGTTCGACCACGTTCGACCACATCGAGGTCACGCACTCACGGCTTGGAGAGGGCCTCCAGCAGACCCCGTGACGTGGTCGTCGGCAGACGGCAGGCGCCGCCGGCACAGACAAACACGCGCACGGCACCCATGCTCGCCCGGTCCCGGGCCAGGGGGACGGCGGCCTGCAACGGACCGTCAGTCCCCTTCATCCAGACAATGACCCGCGACGGGATGTGGCGCTGCCGGACCACCCGCAGCAGTTGGCGGCCGTCGTCGTCGATGGCCGCCGGGTCCGCCGGCACGGCAATCACCAGCTCCCGGCCGGCTTCATCGAGCTCGATGGCGGCCACCATCTCCGAGAGGGCCTGGGGATGGTTGCGCAGGAGCTGGCCAAAGCAGCGCAGGCTGCGGTCCGCGCGCTTGCGGTAGCTGTCGTCGTCGGTGAGCAGGGCCAGCCGCACCAGGTTCTCGGTGTGGATGGAGTTGCCCGAGGGCTCAGCGCCGTCGCGGTCGGGCTTGTCACGCACCAGCAGGGCTTCGCCGTCGCTGGGGCTGATGAAGAAGCCGCCATGGTCGGCGTCCTCGAAGAAGCGGGCGAGGACGTCGTCGATGGCGCGGGCCTCCTGCAGGTACGCCAGGGTGCCGGTGGCCTCGAAGAGGTCGAGGGCCGCACGGCACAGAAACGCGTGGTCCTCGAGGGTGCCCGGTGCTGATGCATCAACGGTCCCGTCGCTTGTGCCCTTGACCCGCCACAGGCGCCCATCTTCCCGTCGACAGCGGGCCATGATGGCGGAAAAGGCCCGGGCCGCGCGGGCCACGAGGACGTCGTCGTCAAACACGAAGCCCGCGATGGCGAAGGCCGAAATGGCCAGGCCGTTCCAGGCCGCGATCACCTTGGTGTCCATCAAGGGCGCCGGTCTCTCTCGTCGCGCCGACAGCAGCACCGGGCGTGCGCGGGCCATCAAGGCCTGCAGCTCGGGCAGGGGGCGCGACAGGCGCTTGGCGACGTCCTTGGGTGAATCCTTGTGCCACAGGATCGAGCGTCCCTCGAAGTTGCCCGCGGCACTGACGTCCCACACCAGGGCCAACGCGCTGATGTCGTCGTCGACAAAGCCCGCCACGCGCAGCTCGAGGTCGAGTTCGGCCCGGGTCCAGGTGAAGAAGAAGCCCTCTTCCCGCTCGCCCCCCGGCGTCATGCTGTCGGCGTCGGTGGCCGAAAAGAATGCGCCATCGGGACTGGAGAGTTCGCGGTCGATCCATCCAAGCGTGGCCCGGGCGGCATCCTCAAAGGCTGGATCAGCCGTCAGCTGCCAGGCATCCGTCAACGCCGGAACGAGCAGGGCGTTGTCGTAGAGCATCTTTTCGAAGTGGGGCACCAGCCAGCGATCGTCGACGCTGTAGCGATGAAAGCCGCCGCCGAGGTGATCGAAGATCCCGCCCTCGACCATGCGCCGCAAGGTCAGCAGGGCCATCTCTTTGCCCTCGGGCCGACCCGTGCGCGTGCTGTGGCGCATCAGCAATCGCAGGGGTGTTTGGGATGGGAACTTCGGGGCCCGGCCGACACCGCCGTGGCGGGCATCAAAGCGGCTGGCGCAGTGGGCGACGACGTCGTCACTGACCGTGAGCCCGGGGGCGTCACCGGGAGCGGGCGCCTGCATCATGGCCAGCAGTTCGAGGGCGATGGCGTTGGCGCTGCTGACGATCTTCTGGCGGTCCCCGTGCCAGGCTTCCGCCAGCTTCTGCAGGATGGTGCCAAAGCCCATGCGGGCGCCGCGGTCACCATCCCGTGGTGGAAAATAGGTACCGGCGAAAAACGGGCGTCGGGAATCGGGTGTCAGCCACACGTTCATGGGCCACCCGCCCTGTCCCGTCATGGCCTGCAGGGCCGACATATAGACGGCGTCGACGTCGGGACGCTCTTCGCGATCGAGCTTGATGCACACGAAGCTGGCGTTCATCGCCGCGGCGATGTCTTCGTCTTCGAAGGACTCCTCCTCCATCACGTGACACCAATGGCAGGTGGAGTAGCCCACCGACAGAAACACCGGCACGTCACGACGACGGGCTTCGGCGAAGGCGTCGTCGCCCCAGGGCCACCAGGCCACCGGGTTGTGCACGTGCTGCAGCAGATACGGCGACGTCTGCCCCAGCAGCCGGTTGGTGTAGCGGGGGGTGCCGTCGGCGTTGAAGTGACGGGTACGGGCGACGTGACGAGGAGCCATGGCGCGGTGTGCGGTCTTCACCAGGGTGAAGCAACCCCGCGCTGCTGATCGTGGATGGTGATCATCTGCTCAGCTCAGGCGAAGCGCACGCTGCAGCGCCCCACGTGGGCCACGTCGACGTCGATGGTGTCGCCGGCCGCGACGGGGACCACGGGACACAGGGCCCCCGACAGCACCACGTCGCCAGCCCGCAGGGGTGTGCCTTGTTTGGCGAGGGTCCGGGCCAGCCACACGACGGCGTTGACCGGGTGCCCCAGGCACGCGGCCCCAGCACCCGTCGAGACCACCCGGCCGTTCTTGCGCAGAGCGCAGCCGGCGAGGGCCAGGTCGATGCCCGCCAACGACGCCGTCGTCGACGACATCACGAAGCGCGCCGACGAGGCGTTGTCGGCGACGGTGTCTTGCAGGGTGATCTTCCAGTCCAGCACCCGCGAATCGATGATCTCGATGGCGGCCGCGATCCAGGCGGTGGCGCCCACGACGTCGACGGCCGTGGTCTGGGGATCGGGCAGGTCCCGCGACAACACGAAGGCGACCTCCCCCTCCACCCGGGGCTGCAGCAGGCGCGACACGTCGCAGACGCCGCCGTCGTCGACGATCATGTCCGACAGCAGGGCGCCGAAGTCGGGCTCGGACACCTTGAGCCAATCCATCACGGCTTTGGAGGTGATGCCGATCTTGCGGCCGATGAGCCGCGCCCCCTGGGCCTGGCGTCGTTGCAGATTGCGCTGCTGGATCGCGTAGGCGTCGTCGGTGTCGATGGCATGGCTGTCGCTCGGACGGGCGATGGACACCCGATCCCGCTCGGCGACAAAGAGGGTTTCGGCGACGGCGTCGACGACGCCACTGGTGACGGTCATGGGGCGCTCCGGGCTGCGGTGGGCAACAAGGCCAGGGCCTTCATCTCGATGACGAGGTTCGGATGGGGCAACTGGTGGACGGCAACGGTGGTGCGGGCGGGGGCCGTCAGCTTGTCGGCGAAGTGTTCGTTCCACACAGCGTTCATGCCGGCGTAGTCGGCCATGTCGACGAGGAAGACCGTGATGTCGACGACGTCGGCGAGGTCGGCGCCGGCGGCGGCCAGGATGACCCGGATGTTGTTGAGGACAGCGGCGGTCTGGGCGCGGATGTCTTTTTCGACGCGGCCGTCGGCGTGGATGGTGACGCCTTCATGGCTGTTGTCGGAGCGGCGTGAAGAAATGCCGCTGACGTAGACCATGTCTCCCACCACCCGGGCGTGGGGGTAGCGGGCCAGGGCGGCGGCGCGGTCGTCGACGACAATGGGCGTGTTTCTCATACAGTTTCCTCGTCAGGGTCGCTGGTCGTCGGTCTGGTGCTCTTGGCGGTCACGGGCAGGTGCCGAAGTCCGTCACCACCGAGGCCCCGGCCTCGAGGGTCATGTTGACGCAGGGGTTGCTGGCGTTGCTCCACTGCACGCCCTGGGCCTCCACCGTCATCGCCGCCCGCAGGTTCAGATCGATGCTGTTGTTGCTGAAGACGTTGGGCCCATCAGGCGTGACCCGGGCGAGGGTCAGGGCGGCGCTGGCAGAATTGACGCGAATGGCGATGCAGTCGTTCAGCAAGCCCGTGAAGCGATTCTCGGCCAGGGTGAAGGTGCCATTGTCGAGGATGAGGGCCTGCTGGCAGGTCCCCGCCGACGAGATGAAGCGGTTGCCGCGGATCACGGCCGTCATCGACCCCGACGATGGTCCCAGATCAGAAAACGAGTTGCCATCGACGTCGAAGACGTTGCCCTCCAGATTCAGGGTCACGGGGGCAAAGATGCTCAAGCCGGCCTGGTGCAGAAAGCTGTCGATGATGGAGACGGTGCCCTCGGCGTTGGCGGCCACGAACAAGGCATCCGACGTCTGGCCACCTTCGACGCGCGTCCTTTCGACGGTCACCGAGGCCTCGGCGAACGACAACGCGAAGATGGCGTTGTCCTCGGCGCGCACGATGCAGTCGGTGATGCTGCGCGGGCCCACGGCAGCGCTGCTCAAGGTGATGGCGGCGGCCTGGCTGCCGGTCTGGCCACCCTCGATGGTGACCTGCTGCAGACGGCCGTTGGGGTCCAGGTCGACGATGGCGCTGGTGGTATGGGCCAGGGCCCCGATGATGACCTGGGTGGCGCTGGCGCCAACGATCGTGGTGTCTGCCTGGAGGGGAAAGGTTTCGCCGGTCAGGTAGGTGCCGGGAGCGACGTAGATGGGGGAGCGGCTGTCGGCGAGGGCCGCCGTGATGGTCGGGAAACAGCCCGCCGCCGTGTTGCCGCCGCCGCCGCCCACCACCAGGCCCACCGTGGCAAATGCCGTCGGCACGTTCACGCCACAGCGCCCAACCTCGCCGACACAGTTGGCGTCGCAGCCGTCGCCGCCAACGCGGTTGCCATCGGTGCAGAGGTCGCCCGCGGTGGCGCCGCAGGGCGCGCGGATGGTGGGGTCGGCAGGTTCGCCCTCGCCCTCGCCTTCGCCCTCGCCTTCGCCCTCGCCCTCGCCCTCGCCTTCGCCTTCGCCTTCGCCCTCGCCCTCGCCTTCGCCTT